>ULYU01043352.1_pt1 | contig 9349 bp, 8 predicted proteins | sample 1962481 | NCBI WGS metagenome assembly ULYU01 (sample SAMEA4835872, study PRJEB28245) | human gut metagenome | biome: gut microbiome; material: fecal sample | place: Denmark | collected 2008 | reverse complement strand
GTTTTTTGACTTTGAAACGGGGGAACAGCTGCGAGCCACTTATTGGTTGTTCGGTATCAACGGTTGGGTTTTCGTGTTCCGCCGACTGCCGAATATTCGGTACGGGGCTTTAAAAATGCAGCCGAAGTTCAGCGTGAGATAAAACAGATGCAGAACATCAGCACGGCAATTATCAGTATCAACACCCATTGCGGGGCAAGCAGCAGCAGCACAACAACGGCGGTTATGCAGAGCAGTGAGAGCAGCAGCGACACGATAAAGCGCGGAACTCTGCGCTTTCTGTAATGTGCACGCCTGTTGCATGGTCTGAAGGTGAAAATCATTATGAGCATCCTTTCCAAGCTGTTTAGAACAGGGGGAAGACAAAATCGAAAGCAGGATTTGCACCCCTTGCAAAAGCATATTCGCCGAATTTGCAATACTTACCGATTATATCGAAAAATGTTTAAATTTTTTTAAAAAAAAGCCGCATTCACTATTGTATTGGAACGTTGATTAATGTTAAAATAATAGCATATGGGTATTTTTGCGCTCAAACTTCATTCGGCTGTTTTGCAATGATGTGTGAGCACGGGAACTCCCTGAAGAGCTGTAACTACAATGAACTTCCCCCGACTTCGGGTTTTGTTAGGAGTTAAAAATAATGGGTATGTTTGAATTCAACGATGTCGGTATCGATCTCGGTACCTCCAGCGTATTGGTATATGTAAAAAACAAGGGTATCGTGCTGCGTGAACCCTCCGTTGTTGCGGTTGAAAAAATAACGGGCAAGATTTATGCTGTCGGCGAGGAAGCGCGCCGTATGCTCGGAAGGACTCCGGGCAATATCGTTGCGATACGTCCGCTTCGCGACGGCGTTATTTCCAATTTCGACATTACGGAAAGACTGCTGCGCCACTTCCTCAAAAAGGTCGTCGGCACACGCATTTTCTTTAAGCCCCGCGTGGTTGTGTGCGTTCCGTCCGGCGTTACGGAAGTAGAAAAGCGTTCTGTAATCGAAGCAACCGAGGAGGCGGGTGCGCGCCACACCTACCTTATTGAAGAACCCATCGCCGCCGCAATCGGTGCAGGGATAGACATTTCCCAGCCGCGCGGCAACATGGTCGTTGATATCGGCGGCGGAACAACCGACGTTGCGATAATCTCTCTCGGCGGTTCGGTTCTCAGCGAATCAATAAAAGTTGCGGGCGACAGGTTTGATGAATCCATCGTTCGTTATATGCGCAAAAAGCACAACCTTCTTATCGGTGAGCGCACCGCAGAGGAGATGAAAATTCGCATCGGCTCGGCTTATCCGCGCAAGGAACAGGTATTCATCGACGTTAAAGGCCGCAACCTGATTTCCGGTCTGCCGCAGGCGATAACAATCGGCTCAAACGAAATGATCGATGCGCTTGAAGAACCTCTTCAGAATATCCTTGAAACGGTTCGAAATCTTTTTGAAAAAACTCCGCCGGAACTTGCAAGCGACATTGCGGAAAACGGCATTTGCCTCACGGGCGGCGGCGCACTGCTTTACGGCATGGATAAATTCGTTGCCGAACACACGAAGGTTCCCTGCTATGTTGCGGAGGATCCCATTTCATGCGTTGCAATCGGCACGGGCAAGGTGCTTGACAATATCGACAAGGGCTTTGTGAATGCGCTGTACGATTACCGCAGGGGCGACTATTTCGAAGCCTGATAAGATTGATTTGATTTTTGGAATTTGCAAACGGGCGGTTTTGCGGCTGCCCTGTTTGTTGTACCGCAAGAAAACAGCCCGAATGAAATGTGAGGAATGGCATGACTGACTTTAAAAAACTTCAGAATGGAAGCGATATTCGCGGAGTTGCGATTGAAACCGAGGGCGGAAAGCCCGTGAATTTAACGCAGAACAGCGTTGTGCGCATCGGCGCGGCATTTGCGCTTTTTGCTGCGGACAGGGCAAATAAGCCCGCTTCCGAACTGCGTATTGCAATAGGCAGGGATTCAAGACTGAGCGGTGAACAGCTTACTGTCTGGCTTGCGGACGGCATTGCTTCCGTCGGGGCAAATGCTTATGACGGCGGCCTTGCAAGCACTCCGGCAATGTTTATGTGCTGCGTGAACGAACTGCATTTTGATGCCGGAATAATGGTCACGGCAAGTCATCTGCCGATGGAACGCAACGGCATGAAATTTTTCACCGCAATTGCGGGCGGGCTTGAAAAGGCCGATATTACGGCAATTCTTGCGTCCGCCGAAGAAGCCGCATTTCCGATTGCCGCGCAGCGCGGCCAATGCGGAACGGTTGACGTTATGACGCCCTATGTAAACGGACTTAAAGAAAAAATCCTTTCCGCCCTCGGCTGTGCAAAAGATGAAAAACCTTTCAGCGGTCTTAAAATCGTTGTTGATGCCGGCAACGGTGCGGGGGGGTTCTTTGCCGAACGGCTGCTTGAACCGTTGGGTGCGGATATCACGGGCAGCAGATTCCTTGAACCTGACGGAAGGTTCCCGAATCATCAGCCCAATCCCGAAAATGCCGATGCAATGCGCAGCATATGCGATGCCGTTACGGAAACGGGTGCGGATTTCGGCATTATTTTCGACACCGATGTTGACAGAGCGGGCGCGGTCCTCCCTTCCGACGGCGGCGTTATTGCGCTTGACAGAAACAGGCTGATTGCGCTTATGACGGCGATTCTCGTTCGTCAGTACGGCCCGATAACAGTTGTTACGGATTCGATTACATCAACCGGACTCACGGATTTCATCAACTCCCTCGGCTGCCGTCACCACAGGTTCAAGCGCGGCTATCGCAACGTTATAAACGAAGCGAAACGCCTGCTTGCCTTGGAAGAAGCGGCAAAAAATGCGAAGGAAGAAACTGATGCCGAATTTGCGAATGCGATACTCGCTGATGCGATATTCGCTAATGCGATACTCGCTATGGAGACCAGCGGCCACGGTGCATTGCGCGAAAACTATTTTCTTGATGACGGTGCATACATAATTGTAAAGCTGCTTGTCGCGCTTGTTGAAGCACGGCGCGAAGGCAAGACTTTGAACGAACTTATTGCAAACCTTAAAGAACCCTGCGAAAGCGCGGAAGCGCGGCTCAATGTGCTGCTTGACGACACGGCGGATTACACCGCCGCTGTATTGGAAACTGTGAAAGAGCATTTTTCAAACCTTCCCGGATTTGAAATTGTTCAGCCGAACTACGAGGGAGTCCGCGTGAATGCGGACGAAACGCACGGAAACGGCTGGTTCCTTGTTCGCCGCAGCCTGCACGATCCGCTCATGCCCTGCAATATCGAAAGCAATTCCGTGGGAGGAATGCGTCTTATTGCGGCGGAGCTTTACAATGCGCTCAGAGCTTTCGACAAACTGGAACTTGAACCGCTGAAGAAACTGATGTAACGGAGGGATTTCCAATGCAGCAAAAAATTTATGACATTATAATTGCAGGCGCGGGGCCTGCCGGGTTGACAGCCGCAGTTTATGCGCGTCGCGCAGGAAAATCCGTGCTTCTTATTGAAAAAGAAGCGTTCGGCGGACAGATAACGCTCTCCCCGCATGTTGAAAACTACCCGTTCACACGCCCGATGAGCGGCAATGAGCTTGTTGAAGTGCTTGTTGAACAGGTCATGAATCTCGGTGCGGATGTTGAAGTCGGTGCCGTTGCTGCTGTCAGCGAAAATGCGGACAAAACAGTGACGGTTCGAACCGATTATCAGGAATTTACGGGACGAACGCTTATAATTGCCACCGGACTTAAACACAGATTGCCCGGCGCGGAGGACGAACAGAAATTTATCGGCAGCGGAATATCATTTTGCGCAGTTTGCGACGGTGCGTTTTTTAAGGATAAAGCCGTTGCGGTCATCGGCGGAGGAAATACAGCCGTTCAGGATGCGATATATCTTTCAAAGATTTGCAGCAAGGTTTATCTGATTCACCGCCGCAGCGAATTTCGTGCCGAAAAACATGTTGCGGACGGACTTGCTGCCTGCGCAAACATTGAGCCGGTTCTGAACAGCACCGTTGCGCGCTTCATCGGGGAAGGCAAGCTTTCCGGAATCGTTGTTAAAAATCGCGAAACGGGTGAGGAAAGGGAGCTTTCGGTCAGCGGCGCATTCATCGCCGTTGGGTTTGCGCCGAACAACGGTGTGTTTGCGGAGCTTGTGAAGCTTGATGAGAGCGGTTTTATCCGTTCGGGCGAGGACTGCAAGACTTCCAGACCGGAGATTTTTGCAGCGGGGGATTGCAGAACAAAATCCGTAAGACAGCTTGTGACAGCGGGCGCGGACGGCGGTGTTGCGGCGATTGCGGCCTGCGAATACATTGACAGTATGCAGAATGCAGAAAAAGCTGCCGAAAGCTGAAACGGAACGCATTGCAGAATATCGGATTCTATCAATAAGGAGCTATTTTGAACATGGATGAAACAAAAAATGTGAATGATATGAGCACGAGCGGTTCGGAAACTGAGCAGCGAGAAAATTACGGTCAGCCGCATTTTGCATATTTTCAAAACAGCAGGTGCGAGTATTTCCCCTGCCACAAACTGCCTGAAAACGGTTTTTTCAATTGCCTTTTCTGCTACTGTCCGCTGTATGCATTGGGCGATAAATGCGGCGGGAATTTCAAATTCATTGCGGGCGGCGTGAAGGACTGCTCTGCATGCGGCCTTCCGCACAGCGAAGCGGGCTATGCCTATATAACCCGCAAATATCCCGAAATCATGGAAATAGCAAAACAAAACTCGAACGCGAATGAGGAATGACCGCCGCGCTTAAGCGGTTTGAAAATCGAAAAGTGTGAATTAATTGTAAAATAAAGCATTGACAAGCCCGCAGCATTTGCCGTGAATACGGAAGTGCGGCGGGCATTTTTGTATTCATTATTCAATGCCGAAAAAGCTATTGGCAGTTTTATAAGCTGCGGAGCAGACTTCCTCTGCGGAAATGCCGCGAACTTCCGCAATTTTTTCTGCCGTAAGGTGCATAAACCCGGGGTGGTTGCGTTCGCCGCGGTGCGGCACGGGGGTCATGTATGGGCAGTCCGTTTCCAGCATGATGCTGTCGAGCGGCAGCTTTTGAACAACTTCAACGGGTTTTTTTGCGTTTTTAAAAGTTACGGCTCCGCCGAAACTGAATTTCAGCCCTAAATCAAGGCATTCAAATGCCGTTTCAACGCTTCCGGAATAACAATGCATAACTCCGCGCAGTCCGTCACGGTGTGCATGAAGAATGTCCATGCAGTCCCCGAATGCTTCGCGAATGTGGAGCACAACGGGATAACCGAGCTGCTTTGCAAGTTCAAGCTGTTCCGCAAACCATTTTCTCTGACAATCGCGCGGGGAAAGGTCATAGTGATAATCCAACCCGATTTCACCGAGAGCAAGCATTTTTTTGTGCTGCAAAATATCTGAAATTCTGTCCATCATCGCATTATCCATTGCGGAAACATCGTGCGGATGCATTCCGACGGTTCCGTAAATGAAGGGATAGCGATCGATGAGTTCAATCGTTCGGTCAGCGGTGCGAACATCGCAGGCAACATCGATAATGCGTGTGACGCCGCTTTCGAAAAGCTTAGGAATCAGCGAATGCCTGTCCTCGTCAAAGGCTTCATCCGAAAGGTGGGCATGTGTGTCGAAAAGTTCCATAAAATAAACACTCCGTTGGACAATAAAGTAAAAACAGGCAATAATACAATGCCGCACGGACCGAGTGATAAACACAAGCTGCATTTTTATGCGGCGGGTGAAGGCAATCACTTTGCCCGGCGGCAGATCGTACTTATTATTTCATTACCGAAATTTGTGAGCAGGACACTCAGTTCGCCGCCTGTTCACAGCCCATGCTGCGCACAAAGCTGTTGATAGATCCGACACCGGACAGCTTTTCGGCGTTGCCGGAGCCGTTTTCGCCGAAACTGACAACAACCAATGCGGGAACCTGCATCACACCGTAGCGCAGAGCAAGCTCGGGCTCGTCTTCCGCATCAACAACATCGTATTTGATTCCGGCTCGGTCAAGAATCGCCTTTGCCGCTTTGCAGTTCGGGCAGGTTTTTGTTGTGAAAAGCGTATATGCAGCCGCGACATCGGGGGATGCGCTTTTTTCAGCGGCGGCGGCAGCTTCGGCTTCGCGCTGCTTATGCTCGCGGTAGTCCAGCATGCTGTACACCTTCCTGTCCTTAAACTCTTGAACTTTGCCGTCGTTCCAATTCTGCACCGGGCGGTAGTAACCGGTGATTCGGCTGTAAACCTCGGTTTTGCTTCCGCAATGCGGGCATGTGTGCTGCTCGCCTGCAAGATAACCGTGCGTGCGGCAAACCGAGTAGGTGGGGGAGATGGTATAGTAAGGCAGCTTATAATTCTCCGCAATTTTGCGAACAAGGGTCGCCGCACTCTGCCAATCGGGCAATTTTTCGCCGAGGAAGGTGTGGAACACCGTGCCGGAGGTATAGAGCGTTTGCAGCTCGTCCTGAATATCCAGTGCAGAGAAAATATCTTCCGTATAGCTGACGGGAAGATGTGAGCTGTTGGTGTAATAAGGCGTTTCGCCCTCTTTTCCGGCGGTGATTATGCCGGGGAAGTTCTTTGCGTCGTATTTTGCAAAGCGATACACGGTGGACTCCGCCGGAGTTGCCTCAAGGTTGAACAATTCCCCGTCGTACTGTTCCTGATAGTCGGAAAGCCTGCCGCGCATATGGTTCAAAACCGCCTTTGTGAATTCCTGCGCCTCTCTGTGCGACAGGTCCTCGCGCAGCCAGCTTGCATTAAGGCAAGCCTCGTTCATGCCGACAAGTCCGATGGTGGAAAAATGGTTGTTGAACGAACCGAGATAGCGTTTTGTATAGGGATAGAGTCCTTCGTCAAGCAGTCTGCCGATAACGGTACGCTTTACATGCAGCGAACGTGCGGCAATGTCCATAAGCTTGTCAAGCCGCTGATAGAACTCCTGCTCGTTTGCGGAAAGGTAAGCGAGACGCGGCATGTTCAGCGTAACAACGCCGACGCTGCCGGTGCTTTCACCGCTTCCGAAAAATCCGCCGCTCTTTTTGCGCAGCTCGCGCAGATCAAGGCGCAGACGGCAGCACATGGAGCGGATATCGCTGGGCTTCATGTCGCTGTTGACATAGTTGGAGAAATACGGTGTGCCGTATTTTGCCGTCATTTCGAACAAAAGCCGGTTGTTTTCGGTGGGGGACCAATCGAAATCCTTAGTGATGGAATAAGTCGGAATCGGGTATTGGAAGCCCCTGCCGTGCGCATCGCCGTCTATCATGATTTCGATGAAGGCCTTGTTGACCATGTCCATTTCTTTTTTGCAGTCACCGTAGGTAAAATCCATGGGTTTGCCGCCGACGATTGCAGGACGGTCGCGCAGATCATCCGGAACGGTCCAATCAAGGGTGATATTGGAGAACGGTGCCTGAGTGCCCCAACGGGAAGGGGTGTTCACACCGTAAATAAAGCTTTCGATGCACTTTTTGACCTGTTCATAGGTCAGATTATCCGTGCGGACAAACGGTGCAAGGTATGTGTCGAATGAACTGAACGCCTGTGCGCCCGCCCATTCGTTCTGCATGATACCGAGAAAATTGACCATTTGGTTGCAGAGCGTTGAAAGATGCTTTGCAGGGGAGGACGTTATTTTGCCCGCGACACCGGAAAGACCCTCTTCGATAAGCTGGCGCAGCGACCAACCCGCGCAATAACCCGTCAGCATTGAAAGATCATGCAGATGGAATTCGCAGGTGCGGTGAGCGTTCGCAATTTCGTCGTCGTAAACTTCACTGAGCCAATAGTTGGCAGTTATTGCGCCGCTGTTGGAAAGAATAAGCCCGCCCACGGAATAGGTGACGGTTGAATTCTCCTTGACGCGCCAATCGGTGACGTTCAGGTATTTGTTAACCGTGTCACGATAGTCGAGGAAAGTGTTTTTCATGTTGCGCAGCTTTTCGCGTTGGCGTCGATAGAGAATATATGCCTTTGCGACATCTGCATAGCCGGCTTGAATGAGAACGGACTCAACACTGTCCTGAATGTCTTCGACATTCACAAGTTCATCCTTAACTTTGGATGAAAAATCGGCTGTAACCTTCAGCGCGAGCAGATCCAAAACATCGGGATGACAAGGTTTTTGCCGGGATTGGAATGCGAGGCTCATTGCGTCCTTGATTTTTGAAAGGTTGAAATCAACGATGCTGTTGTCCCTTTTGATGACTCTATACATAGTGTTTTACCTCCGAAAACAGAATAAATTCGAGAATGATTCTATCGTCTGTTTTTATTATAGCATAGCGCAGCGGAAGCTGCAAGGGTTTTGGACGACATTTGAACACTATATTTTGGCACTCAGTATCGAGCCAAGCCCAAGATGTTGTGTTGCGCTTTGGACAATACATATTTTCGTACCGAAAGAGTAGGATATAATCAAATAACAAAAATCGTTTTCAATTAACAAAAACATAAACGCTGCGGGAACGAAGCCATTCCCATATAAATATATTGAGCACATTTTATGCACGGAAACAACGTTGATGGTATATGATAAAAGACGCAGAGGTATAAAAACAAAGGTTATACAATGAATCGGTTTTATACTGAATGCCGAGAAAAAGTTGAAAACAGCGGACAACCCGATATTTGAGAGCAAACCCTCGGACTGTCCGCTTTTATCTTTTGTGTCGTAAAAAATACTGTGTTCAGCTTTCGAAGCTTATCCTGCTTGAGAGCAGGGAAACTTCGGGCGATTTGCCGCTCGGTGCAACGCAGAGCAGGCCGCCGCCGCAGCTGAAGCTGCGCTCCGTTCCGTCCGCTTCAATGAGCCGACAGCGGCAGGGGACAACGGCCGTCACGAACGGGGCGTGGCCTGCAAGAATGCCAAGCTCGCCTTCGGTGCCGCGCACGGAAAGGCTCAGGGCGGAACCCGAGAAAGCATCACCGTCGGGGGTTGAAATTTTAAGGGTATAATCTTTCATACTGCACCTGCTGCAATAAACGCTGTGTGCGGGAGACATTAATTATGTTCCCGAAACATTATAAGTTCTGATTTTTTGCTTTTTCAACCGCTTCATCAATTGAGCCGACAAAGAGGAAGGCGGATTCGGGCAGGTCATCATGCTTGCCTTCGATAATTTCGCGGAAACCGCGAATCGTTTCGCTGAGCGGAACATATTTGCCCTTAAAACCGGTGAACTGCTCCGCAACCGTAAGCGGCTGAGAGAAGAAACGCTGAACCTTGCGTGCGCGCGAAACGGTCAGTTTGTCTTCATCGGAAAGCTCATCCATGCCCATTATAGCAATGATGTCCATAAGTTCGTTATAACGCTGCAATATGCGCTGAACTTCTCGGGCAATTGCATA
>ULYU01043084.1_pt1 | contig 9351 bp, 9 predicted proteins | sample 1962481 | NCBI WGS metagenome assembly ULYU01 (sample SAMEA4835872, study PRJEB28245) | human gut metagenome | biome: gut microbiome; material: fecal sample | place: Denmark | collected 2008 | reverse complement strand
TCTCGTCGATCCGGCGGACGGTGGATTTCTTACTTTTCTTCGCAGAGGTAAATGCCTTGAAATCGTGCTCTCCAAGCAATAGCTCCGCAGCCTTTCGCATAGCATCCAAATCTAATTCTTCCGGTTCCTCTGTCGCATAGCGTCTCCAGAACACATCCGGGATCTGACTGTTGATGATGCGGTAACGGTAACGCTTCCCGGTGGCATTTAATCTGCTGTGGAATCTGGGTGCCGCCTCCGACACCTCCACCACGGCAATATCCTCCGGCAGATATCGGTTACAATATTCCAGGATCTCCTCTACACTCATGGCAGATTCCGTGTGGAAATTCGCCACCTGCCCCAGGGCATGCACCCCGGCATCGGTCCTGCCGCTGGCAGAGATCTCTATGGGTTCACCACACATTTTGGTCAGCAGCGTCTCCATTTTCCCCTGGATCGTATTATCCGTGGAAGTCTGTTTCTGCCATCCCTGATATCTGGTTCCTTCATATTGCAGTCGTAGTCTGATATTTCTCATGATTTCTTTTCTTTCTGTTTTTTCGCAGAAGCTTCTTTTTGAGCTTCTTTTCGAGCTTCCTTTTGGGCTTCTTTTTGAGCCTCTTCCTCTGCTGCCTGTCTGGCCAGTTCCTCGCTCAGCCTCCGGTCTCTCTCCTGCATCTGCCGCACTTCGTCCATATCCTCCGGTTTCAGTCTGCGGAAATGATTGATCCCGGCTGTCAGGATCTTCACACTATCCTTGGTCGTCTGTAAAGCTCCCTCCTGATACATGGTAAGTGCGATCAGTCCGACCGGTACTGCCACGATCATTCCTACGACACCGCCCAGCTTATATCCTATGTACAGAAGGAACAGAGTCGGCAGAGGAGGCATTCCCACGGAATCTCCCACGATCTTCGGCTGGATCAGCTGACGCGCCAGCTGTCCGATGCCCCAGATGATCAGCAGTCCTATGGCCATTTTATAATCAGAGCTTAAGATCTTGATAATTGCCCAGGGGACCATGACGGTTCCGGTTCCAAAGAAAGGCAGGAAATCCAGAAATGCGATCCCCAGTGCGATCAGCAACGCATAGTCTACCTGCAGAATGGCAAATCCGATGACTAATAGCAGATACATCCACACTTCGATCTTAAGCTGTGCCTTAAGATACCCGCCTACTGCTTTGACCAGTCCGCGCTTCAGCATATAATACCAGGACAGTACTTCCGCCGGTGTATGCTTACGGAACCATGTTGCCAGCTGGTCTCTCTCCGCTACGAAGAAATAGGAAGAAAGCAGTGCCATGATCAGTCCGATCAGGATCGAAGGAACCTGCTTGGCGAAATTGCCCACGGCATTGATCGTAGGTGTGCCGATCTTACCCAGAAGATCTCCCACATAGCTTCCGATCTGATTGATGACATCCATGATGCTTTGCTGTACATCTGCGGGAAAGCGGTTATAGATAACGCTCAGGTTCTGTCCGATATCGGCAAAATCATGCTCCGCACTGTCCCAGATATCCGGTAGTGCACCGATCAGTCCCATGATCTCATCGGCTAACTTCGCCCCTACCAGATAAAGGATCAATATCACCAGTGCGATGACCGCCACGATGACAAATGCACTTCCCGCTTTTCGCTTGATCTTTACTTTTTCCTCAAAAAAACGCACCAGCGGACTGGCGATCAACGCGATGATCCAGCCTGCCACAAACGGTGCGAAAAATACTAACAGCTTCGGCACCAGGAAAACGATCAACGTTAATATAATAAATGCCACACCCAGATTTACCAGTGCTTTACAATATTTCCTCATATACTCCCACTCTTTCACGCATTCTGCTTTTACGCTTATTCATCCTTCCTGCTGTCTATTCCTGTGCAGGATTCTCTGTCGCCAGCACTCCGTCCAGAATCTCATAGATTTCTTCTCTTCCCTGCTTGGTCTGTGCAGAGTAAGGGATGATCTGTGTGTCCGCTCCCGCTTGTAAGGTGGTGCGGATCAATTTTATCTGCTTCTGGATCTGGCTGCGGTTGATCTTGTCCAGTTTCGTGGCAATGATGATAGGATCGTAGCCGTTACGACGGATCCAGTCATACATGATCCGGTCATTCTCCGACGGTGCATGCCTGATATCGATCAGCAAAAACACCAGCTTTAACTGTTTGGATTTATGTAGATAATCTTCGATCATCTTACCCCACTGGGCTTTCACATTCTCATTTGCCTGGGCGTAACCGTAACCGGGGAGATCCACGAAGTAGATTTCATCGTTCACATTATAGTAATTGATGGTCTGGGTCTTACCGGGCTGGGCACTGGTTCTTGCCAGGGATTTCCGGTTCATCAGACCGTTGATCAGAGAGGATTTCCCCACATTACTTTTCCCAGCAAATGCCACCTCGGGATGGATATTTTCCGGAAGCTTACTGGTAATACCGCAGACCGTTTCCAGACTCACATTCTTTATGATCATAAAAATACCTTTTTCTTTCTGCTTTTTTGCACAAAACGCTGCCCTGTGTCACCACAAGGCAGCGCCCAGATTATTTTGCCTTTTTCAGAGAATCTTCGTGTATGGTGAGAGGCTCGCTCTCTCCATCCACAGCAGCCTTAGTGACTACGCATTCCTCGATGGTATCATCGGAAGGAATCTCATACATGGTATCCATCATTACGGATTCCATAATAGAACGCAATCCTCTGGCACCGGTCTTACGTTCCAGTGCTTTGTCTGCGATCGCCTCGATGGCATCCTGCTCAAAGTCTAACTTTACATGATCCATCTGGAACAGCTTCTGGTACTGCTTTACCAGGGCATTCTTCGGCTCCTGAAGGATACGGATCAGTGCTTCTCTGTCCAGTCCCCGTAAGGATACACAGATAGGCACACGTCCTACGAACTCGGGGATCAGACCGAACTTCACCAGATCATGAGGAGTTACCTCCTGTAACAGTTCACTGATGTCCTTGTCCTCTCTCTTCCCAAGCTCTGTGTTAAAACCGATGGACTTACGGTCCAGTCTGGACTCTACGATCTTCTCCAGTCCGTCGAAAGCACCGCCGCAGATAAACAGAATGTTGGTGGTATCGATCTGGATCAGTTCCTGATGAGGATGCTTTCTGCCACCCTGGGGAGGTACGCTTGCCACGGTACCCTCGATAATTTTCAGCAGTGCCTGCTGTACGCCCTCACCGGATACATCACGGGTAATGGAGACGTTTTCACTCTTCTTCGTGATCTTATCAATCTCGTCGATATATACGATACCGTACTGGGCACGTTCCACATCGTAGTCCGCCGCCTGGATCAGCTTCAACAGAATATTCTCTACATCTTCGCCTACATAACCGGCCTCAGTCAATGTGGTGGCATCTGCGATAGCAAACGGTACATTGATGATCTTCGCCAGTGTCTGCGCCAGGTAAGTCTTACCGGAACCGGTAGGTCCTACCATGATGATATTACTCTTCTGCAGCTCCACATCATTCAGATCCTTGGGAGCCGTTACTCTCTTGTAATGATTGTACACCGCAACGGAGAGGACCTTTTTCGCCTCCTCCTGCCCGATGACATATTCATCCAGGAAGTTCTTGATCTCCTTCGGTTTCAGAAGGTTGATATCCGGAGTCGCGGTCTCTTCCACTTCTTCGTCTTCCAGTTCCTCCTCCAGGATGTCAGCGCAGATATCTACGCACTCATCACAGATATATACCCCGGCAGGTCCTGCGATCAGCTTGCGGACCTGGCTCTGGGTCTTGTTACAAAATGAACATCTGATGTCATTTCCGGAATTTTTTCCTGCCATTACTACTATACTCCTGTTATTTTATCTCCTTCCGAAGACGCCGCTTTTGCGTCGTAGGAAACGCGAGCCAAATTTCAGATTTGGCTCTGCGATAAAAACTACTTTGTGCCGTATGCGGCACAAATAGCTGTGTAAAAAATATGCTATCAAGCATATTTTTTACACTATGCCTCGTGGAAGGTGATCACCTTATCGATCAGCCCGTATTCACAAGCTTCCTCAGCGCTCTTCCAGTTATCTCTCTCGGTGTCTGCGCAGATGGTCTCATAATCCTTGCCGGTGTTCTCAGCCAGCATACGGTTCAACTTCTCCTTGGTGCGGAGGATATGCTTTGCTGCAATCTCGATCTCGGTGGCCTGGCCCTGAGTACCGCCCAGAGGCTGATGGATCATGATCTCTGCATTAGGCAGTGCAAAACGCTTGCCCTTGGCACCACCTGCTAAAAGGAATGCTCCCATGCTGGCTGCCATACCGATACATACGGTAGATACATCACACTTGATGTATTTCATAGTATCGTAGATTGCCATGCCTGCGGTAACACTGCCGCCCGGGCTGTTGATATACAGATGGATATCCTTATCGGGATCCTCCGCTTCCAGGAACAGTAACTGTGCCACAATGATGCTGGCGGAAGTCTCATTCACTTCCTCACCCAGGAAAATGATCCTGTCCTTCAACAATCTGGAATAAATATCGTAAGACCGCTCACCTTTGCTGGTCTGTTCAATGACATAAGGTACTAAACTCATATTCTAAAACCTCCATTGCTTCTGATTAATACTACTATCGTATCCTACTTAGTAAGCTTTTTCAACGAGATTCCGAAGATTTAATAAAAATTTAGGAACTTTTAAATCTGAAAAAGAAAGCGGACCTGGCAGTCCGCTTTCTCTTCGTATCGTATCTTAAAGCACAGATTATGCTTCTTCCGGCTTCTCTTCTGCTGCCTTTTCCTTCTTGGTGGTCTTCTTGGCTGCAGCCTTTGCTTCCTTAGCGTTGTCTACGATGAAGTCAGCTGCCTTTCTTACGCAGATATCTTCCTTCACCTGCTTAGCACCCTGCTCACCCAGGAGTTCTCTTACCTTATCAACTTCCATCTGGTAAGATTCTGCGATGCTCTTGATCTCAGCTTCGAAATCTTCCTCAGTAGCTTCCATCTTCTCAGCTGCTGCTACAGCTTCCAGAACCAGACGGGACTGGATTCTCTTCAGCGCTTCGGGCTTCAGCTGCTCCATCATGGTCTGAGCGGTCAGACCGGTGAACTGCATATACTGCTCCAAAGAAAGACCCTGTGCCTGAATTCTCTGTGCAAAGTTCTCTAACAGCTGTCTCTGCTGGGTCTCGAGCATTGCATCGGGAATCTCCATCTTGGCATCTGCGATCACTGCATCCAGAACTGCCTCTTCCTTGGCAATCTTAGCTTCTTCTTCCTTCTTGGAAGTCAGCTTCTTCTGTACATCCTCTCTATACTCAGCCATAGTATCGAAATCAGATACTTCACTTGCGAACTCGTCATCCAGATCAGGAAGCTGCTTCTCCTTGATCTCCTTAACGGTGCACTTGAATACTGCGGGTTTGCCAGCCAGCTCAGCTGCATGATAGTCCTCAGGGAAGGTTACATTTACTTCGGTCTCTTTATTTAATTCAGCACCGATCAGTCCCTCTTCAAATCCGGGGATGAAAGAGCCGGAACCGATGGTCAAGGAATGATTTTCACCCTTGCCGCCCTCAAATGCAACACCGTCTACAAAACCTTCGAAATCGATAACGGTCATATCGCCGTCCTTAACAGCACGGTCTTCTACATTGATGGTTCTCGCATTGCTCTCGCGCTCTCTGTTGATCTCAGCGTCAACCTCTTCATCGGTCACCTTAACTTCGATCTTGTCAACCTTCACACCCTTGTACTTGCCAAGAGTCACTTCGGGCTTCAGAGCAACCTCTGCTGTGAAGATGAAAGGCTTGCCAGCCTCTAACTGGGTCACATCGATCTTCGGAGAAGATACGATCTGCTCCTCACACTCTTCCAGAGCCTTATCGTAAGCATCGGGGATCAGAGCATTTGCTGCATCCTCATAGAATACTGACTTGCCGTACATCTGCTCGATCATCTTACGGGGAGCCTTGCCCTTACGGAAACCGGGAATGCTGATCTTGTTCTTATTCTTCTGGTAGGCACCTTCGATTGCCTTCTCCAGTTCTTCAGCAGATACTTCGATGGTCAGCTTCGCCATGTTTTTCTCTAACTTTTCAACCTGTAAACTCATTATAACATTTCCTCCTTTATACCCTTGCGGGTCTGTATCCAGTCGCAATCATTTTGAAATTATAGCATAAGTCAGAGGAATTGACAACACTTTTATTTCAGGGTTTTCTGCGTATCCGGGGCATAGAGGCACTTGGAACTGACTCCCGGGATCATTCCCAGCTTCCCGGACAGAGCACTGACTTTTTCCTGTGGGGCATCCATGACCACACTGATGATACTCATCTGCTTCTCATGATAAGGTATCCCCATTCTTCCGATAATATATTCTCCGTATTCATGCAAAAGTCCGTTGATCCGGCCTGCTGCCTCCTTATCCTCCACGATAATGCCTACTAACGTCACTCTTGTGTTTCCCGTATCCTTTTCCATAATCCTTCTCCCTTCTGAACGTCCTCCGGCATATTCTCCCACGGTCTGATATGCGTGGCGATCATGATGATGCGTCCATTTGCATGTGTGCGGATGTATTCATATGCTTTCTCCCGGTTCTCTTCATCCAGCCCGGTGAAAGGCTCATCCAGCAGAACACACTGTGCTCCTGCTTCCATTGCCCGCACCAGTGACACTCTCCGCTTCATGCCGCCGGACAATTCATGACAGGGCTGACCCAGTGCTTCCTCGGGCAGTAACCACGTAAGTGCCTTCCGCGCTTCCTTCGCATCTCCCATGACCATTTCCAGATTCTTCACCGCACTGTATTCTTCGCAGAGTCTGTCCTCCTGAAACTGCACGGAAAAAGCATCGATTCCCGACACTTCTCCCTCTTCCGGCCGTTCCAGCCCGCACAAGCACCTAAAAAAAGTCGTCTTGCCGCTGCCCGATGGTGTATCCAGAAAGTAAGGTTCTCCTCCGTGGAATTCCTGTTCCACATGCCGGAAGATCCAACGGTCATGATAACATTTTCCAAAATCTGCCACACATAAAGTGCGACGTTCTCTGCTGACATTTTTCTGCGGCATTGCCGGTCTCTTGCAGGCAGGCTCCCACCGGAAAAAATATTCCACACAACCGAAGACTATTTTCTCAAACAATACACTAAGCACAATGATCACTGCCGTCCAGGCAAACAGATCCGCCGTATCGAGGTAAATCTTCGCCAGATACAGTGCTCCGCCGATGGAATGCAACGGCGTACCGATCACTTCCGCTGCCACCCCGGATTTCCAGCTCATTCCCAGGGATAATTGAAATGCGCTGAGCAGGAATGGCTTTAATGCCGGACGGTAAATATAGAAAAAGCGGGTGGCAAACGGCAGACGAAACACTTCTGCCATCTCTATCAGTTCTGCGTCCGCACTTTTTAAGCCTTCCAGTGTGTTCAGATAAATATTCGGAAACACCACTAAAAAGCAGACCGCCACCGCCAGCGGGGAAGCTCCCCACCAGATCAGTAAAAGCACCGCAAATACTGCAACCGGCACTGCCTTGCAAAATACCATGAACGGGCGCAGGATTTCCTCTGCCAGACGGTATCTGTAGCTTACCGCCGCTAACAACAGTCCCAAAACCGCTCCCAGCAAAAAGCCTGCGGCAATCCGCCACAGCGAGCCAAGGGCGCTACGCCAGAATTCCACCTGCCCCGCGAGAACGGTAAGCGCCCGCAATGCCTGCAGGGGTGTCACCACCAGCAGGAAATTATCCACACACACTGCCGTGATCTGCCATACCCCCAGCCAGAAGAGCAGGATCATAAATTTTTTAATGTATTTTTTATCCTTATTCTGCATCATAATAGAAATCAGATTCCGGAAGTCCGCCGCCGATAGACAGAGAATCCTGGTGGAACAGTACGTCAAGGTATCCGGACAGTGCCTGCTTCATGTCTGCCTTATCCATATAAGTAATGTTGCATCCTGGGATTGCTTTCTGTGCAATGGGCTCCTTTGCCACGATCTGTGCTTCCACTGCCAGCGCAGCACCGGTGGTGGGATCTGCATTGATGGCTTCGGCACTTGCCTTATGTTCTTCCATAAAAGATTTCACTGCATCCTCATGCTCTTCCAGGAATCCCTTGCGTACCACCGTGACACCTGTGACCATACTGCTGCCGCTTACACCCTGTATCTTATTCCACTCTTCGTTTAAGTCAAAGATCACTTTCAGTGCATCATTCTGCATGCAGGCTGCAGTGACGAAGGGCTGGGGCAACAGTCCGATGGCTGTGGGATCCTCTGCCAGCACAGATGCCACCTCTGTTGCTTCGGATTTATATTCCAGTGTCACATCGTCCACAGACATGCCATTGGCAGTCAGCAGATATTGCAATACATAGTCCGGTGTGGTTCCCTTTCCGGTTAAATAGATGGTCTTACCCTTCAGATCCGTAAAATCCGCAAGGTCATTCTCTCCGGATACCATGTACAATACCCCCAGTGTATTGATGTCGATCACTTCCACACCGCCCTGTGTCTTATGATAGAGGATACTTGCCACATTGGCAGGTATCAGTGCGATATCCAGGTCACCTTTTACCATTAGCGGCAGGATCTCGTCCGCACCGGTAGCCATCTGAAACTCATAGGCATTAGAAGTCTCTCCTTTTTCTGCCTTGTCCATTAAAAATAAAAGTCCCAAAGATGTCGGGCCTTTTAAGGATGCCACACGCACTACTGTGTCATCCGCATCCGTATTTTCTGCTGTAGCTTCTGTACTTTCCATTACGGCTTCCGTACTCTCTGCAGGCTGTGTACTCTCTGTCATCAGACTTTCTGCTGCGCTCCCGCTGTTTCTTGTCTGTCCACATCCGGTAAGACCGCTGCATAACAGTCCAAGTGTCAGTACCAGCGCCAGCGTTTTTGTGATTCCTGTTTTCTTTTTCATTGTTTTGTCGCCTTTCTCTTCTCAGCTCCGTGCTTCGGAGTCAGTCATTTCTGTGGGATTCCGGTCAGTGGATCCGATGCCGCGCTTTCCAGTCTCCGTTTGTTCTGTTGCTTTTTGATTATAACATAAAATGAAAAACTTACCAGCATGAAAAAACAGCCGGTGCTCATACTAATACCAAGATAAGTGATCACAAAAAGCGCTTATCTGAAACACAAAAACAATTCCAAACGGAGGTGAACGAAATGGCAAGTAAAACCAATAGAGTAGAAGTTCCCGCGGCTAAGGCAGCAATGGACCGTTTCAAGACTGAGGTTGCATCTGAGCTGGGTGTTAATCTGAAAGAGGGTTACAACGGCGACCTTACTTCTAAGGAAGCAGGAAGCATCGGCGGCGAAATGGTTCGTCGTATGATCAAGAAGCAGGAAGAGCAGATGAAATAAGCTCTGCCGGAATCCTCGGAAT
>ULYU01007290.1_pt1 | contig 9486 bp, 8 predicted proteins | sample 1962481 | NCBI WGS metagenome assembly ULYU01 (sample SAMEA4835872, study PRJEB28245) | human gut metagenome | biome: gut microbiome; material: fecal sample | place: Denmark | collected 2008 | reverse complement strand
ATTACAGGGAGGTTCGCCTCCTTGTAATTCATTGCAGCGCAACCCGCTACGACCGAGATTTTCCAGTGGAAGCGCTTCGGAGCGCACACAAGGATCGTGGGTTCGCCGACATCGGCTATCATTACTATATCACCCGGGATGGTGAGCTGCACCGCTGCCGGCCGGAGAACCAGATCGGGGCACACGCCTCGGGCTGGAACGATCACAGTCTGGGTATTTGCTACGAGGGCGGATTGGATGAGCGAGGTCTTCCCGCTGATACCCGCACCTACGCCCAGCGTTGTACCCTGCTCGATCTCTTGCGGCAGCTACGCCGTGATTACCCGTCAGCGCATATCCTGGGACATTACCAACTCAGCCCCTATATCCGCAAGGCTTGCCCCTGCTTCGACGCAGAGAAAGAATATGCGGAATTGTATTAGGCTTCGTGATATTTGAATAGGCAACAGATTTTTTCGTATGTTTGCGGACAATATAGAAAATAAACAAAAAGATACGACATGAACTACTACGAACTTAGTTTCACATACACCTCTCCTATCGAGAAAGAGATTATCAATGACGTGCTGGCCGCCGAGTTGGGGGAAATCGGTTTTGAGAGCTTTACGGAAAGCGAGAAGGGTTTGCTGGGATATATATCCGAGGCTTTATACGACAAAAAGACATTGGATGATAAACTGGCCGACTTTCCGCTAGAGAATACCCGGATCGATTACACCTCCAAATGGGTAGAAAGCAAGGACTGGAATGAGGAATGGGAGAAGAATTATTTCAAACCCATCCGGATCGGAAACGAGTGCATTATCCGTGCCTCCTTCCACGAGGCGGAGCCCGGCTATACATATAATATAATAATAGACCCGAAAATGGCTTTCGGTACCGGCAATCACGAAACGACTTATTTGATGATAAGCGAGATGCTGAAACTAGACCTAGAAGGCAAGGAGTTACTGGATATGGGATGCGGCACAGCCGTGCTGGCCATCTTGGCCCGGCTGAAAGGGGCGAAACGGGTAGCGGCCATCGACATCGACGAATGGGCTTATAACAACGCCCTAGAGAATATCCGCCTGAATCATACCGAAGACATACAAGTAGCCTTGGGCGGCGCCGAGAAAATCAAGGAATTCGGGCAATTCGACATCGTCTTTGCCAATATCAACCGGAACATCCTCCTGAATGACATTTGTCAATATACAAACAGTATGAAACCGGGAAGCATCCTATTTATGAGCGGCTTTTATGTAGAAGATATCCCGGCGATAGAAGCAGAATGTCAGAAGAACGGGCTGAAATTGGATTCTTATAACGAAAGAAATAACTGGGTTGCCGTGAAGGTCTTAAAAGGATAACTTTTTTTAACAGCAAAAGTTAAGACAAGGATAAACCTTAATCCAAATAAATACGTTATCTTAGTGGAAACTTCTAAAAAGAAAAAGTTATGAAAAGCGTAGATTCAAAATTATTACTTGGCCTTGTAGTAGGCGCGGCTGTTGGTGCCGCTGTAGGTTATTTGGCAGCGACAGATAAGAGAGAACAATTACTGGAAGAATTGAACGGTGTTGTCGGAAAAGTAAAAGAAGGTTTTAACTCCGCTCTTGCCAAATATAAAGAAGGAAAGCAAGAAGTAGTACAGGCAACAGAAGAAATCGTAGCTGAATAAGCTTTGTATGGAGAAAGATTCAGGAACAGTCTTCCGTGAGCTGAAAGAAGATGTATCGGCTTATGTGGAGTTAAAACTTGAGCTCCTAAAGTTGAGCACATATGAGAGAACGGGTAAAGTCATAGCCGTTCTCTCATATGGCTTGATATTATTGTTCTTGGCGTTCTTCGCCATCTTGTTCATATTCTTGGCCTTGGGCTTCTTCCTAGGGGATTGGCTCGGCTCCTCCGGGTTCGGATTCGGTATCGTGGCGGTCTTGTACCTGCTACTTATCGGCATTATAATAATGAATAGGGACAGGATCAGCACAAAAGTATTAAATGAGGTAATAGCCGCCATGACGGCGAATGACGATAAAAATAACGCGACAAACGATGAACAACCGGCAAACCCCACTGGAGAAACTGATTTCTGACAAAGAACGCATACAGAGACAATGTAAGCGGCAGGAACAGAAATTGAATGAGGATTTCTCTTATATACAGGAGAACGCCGGAAGTTTATTGTTATCCGGATTATCGTCTCTCCTTTTCCCGAGCAATAAGTCAACGACAAAAACAAACGACAAGAACACAGCTCCCGTAACGGCTGGACAACCCTCCATCGCTTTAGGGATCTCAGACTATTTATCCATAGCGAAAGGCATGATTCCCATCGCTTGGGATCTCGCTCAACCATTTATTATGACGTGGGGAATCAAAAAAGCGAAAAAATGGTTCTCTAATCTCTTATTCAAGAAAAAGAAATAACCTCCAACAATTAATTTATGTTAGAGGGCAGCTTTTTTCTGGCTATATTATAAGGCTCAATACAAAAAACATGACTACATTTGCAGTCGTTAAAGCAAGGATAAAATGAATATCTACTCCTTGCGATGGATAAGAGATAAAAATAAAGACTTATTATTAATAAACCCATAAAAAGTTTTATTACAATGATCAAACTAGGTATTAACGGTTTTGGCCGTATCGGACGTATGGTGTTCCGTGCTGCAGTTGCTAACTTTGGCAACGACATTCAAGTTGTAGGTATCAACGACCTTTTGGATGCTGATTACTTGGCATACATGTTGAAATATGACTCAGTACACGGTCGTTTCGACGGCGAAGTAGCTGTAGAAGACGGCGCTTTGGTTGTAAACGGTAACAAGATCCGTTTAACTGCTGAGATGGATCCTGCTAACTTGAAATGGAACGAGGTTGACGCTGACGTTGTTGTTGAGTCTACTGGTTTCTTCTTGACAGACGAGACAGCTCGCAAACACATCCAAGCTGGCGCTAAGAAAGTTATCATGTCTGCTCCTTCTAAGGACGCTACTCCTATGTTCGTTTACGGTGTTAACCATACAACTTACGCAGGTCAAGACATTATCTCTAACGCTTCTTGTACTACAAACTGCTTGGCTCCTATCGCTAAGGTTTTGAACGACAAGTTCGGTATCGTTAAAGGTTTGATGACGACAGTTCACGCTGCTACAGCTACTCAGAAGACTGTAGACGGTCCTTCTAAGAAAGACTGGAGAGGTGGTCGTGGTATCCTTGAGAACATCATCCCTTCTTCAACGGGTGCCGCTAAGGCTGTAGGTAAAGTATTACCTGTATTGAACGGCAAATTGACAGGTATGGCTTTCCGTGTACCGACTTCTGATGTTTCTGTTGTTGACTTGACAGTAGTTCTTGAGAAAGAGGCTTCTATGGCTGACATCTGCGCTGCAATGAAGGAGGCTTCTGAAGGCGAATTGAAAGGTGTTCTTGGTTATACTGAAGACGCAGTTGTTTCAACTGACTTCCGTGGCTGTGCTAACACTTCTATCTTCGACGCTAAAGCTGGTATCTCTTTGGATTCTAACTTTGCTAAGATCGTATCTTGGTACGACAACGAGTGGGGTTATTCAAACAAAGTTTGTGAGATGGCTCGCGTTATCGCTGGTAAGTAATTTATTACCACTCTACATAGAAAAGGCTATCCTCTTTGAGGATGGCCTTTTTTTTCGTACGTTTGTATTATGAAATCATATGAACTTATCACGATTCTAGGGCCTACGGCTTCCGGAAAGACGACCTTCGCCGCCGCTCTCGCCGCCCAGTTGGATACGGAGATCATCAGCGCTGATTCTCGGCAGATCTATCGTTCTATGGATATCGGGACGGGTAAGGATTTGGCCGATTACAACGTGAATGGAAAACAAATCCCCTATCACTTGATCGATATCTGCGAGCCCGGCTATAAATATAACGTATTTGAGTATCAGCATGACTTTTTCCGGGTCTATGAGGATATGAAGCGGAGGGGTAAACTCCCGATCTTATGTGGAGGAACCGGGATGTACATAGAGGCCGTACTAAAAGGATATAAGCTATTAGACGTGCCTCAAAATCCTGAGCTAAGGGAATCCTTGAGGAATAAAACCTTGGAGGAACTGGAAACCATCCTCGCCTCTTATAAGATATTACATAATAAAACGGACGTGGACACCGCCCAGCGGGCTATCCGTGCGATCGAGATCGAGGAGTATTATAAGACTCAGGCACCAGACGTAAATGAATATAATCCGATCAACAGCCTGATCATCGGTATCCACATCGACCGGGAATTACGTAGGGAAAAAATATCCAGACGCTTGCGGACCCGGTTGGACGAAGGAATGGTGGATGAGGTTCGTACGATCTTGGCTACGGGTGTTAAACCGGAGGACTTGATCTATTACGGATTGGAATATAAGTTTCTTACTTTATATATTATCGGGGAACTTTCTTTTGAGGAGATGGTCTCGCAACTCGAGATAGCTATCCATCAATTCGCCAAGAGGCAAATGACTTGGTTCCGGGGCATGGAACGCCGGGGTTGCAAGATTCATTGGATAGACGCCACTCTACCGACCGAAGAAAAAATAGCGACAACAATGCGAATTCTAAATAATCAGCTATGATAACAATAAACGATCTAAATAAAAGCGAGAACTTCTTCTTGATGGCAGGTCCTTGCGTAATCGAGGGGGAAGATATGGCGTTACGTATCGCCGAGAAAATAGTGGGTATCACGGAAAGACTGCATATACCCTATGTATTCAAAGGCTCCTATCGGAAAGCGAATCGCTCCCGTCTGGATTCTTTCACGGGCATCGGGGATGAGAAGGCGTTAAAGATCTTACGGAAGGTGAGCGAGACGTTCGATATTCCCACCGTTACCGACATCCATGAGACAACGGAAGCTGCCATGGCCGCCGAATATGTCGATGTCCTTCAAATCCCGGCTTTCCTATGCCGCCAAACGGATTTATTGGTAGCGGCAGCCAAGACCGGGAAAATCGTCAATATAAAGAAAGGACAGTTCCTTTCGCCGGGTGCCATGCAATTCGCCGTACAAAAGGTAATGGACGCAGGAAATGATAATGTCATGATCACCGAGCGGGGAACGACATTCGGCTATACCGACCTTGTTGTCGATTTCCGGGGTATCCCGCAAATGCAAACATTCGGTTTCCCAGTCATTATGGATGTAACCCATTCCTTGCAGCAACCGAACCAAACCTCCGGCGTGACCGGTGGATTGCCCGCCCTTATCGAGACGATAGCGAAAGCCGCTATAGCCATAGGCACGGACGGCTTGTTTATAGAGACCCACCCGGAGCCAAGCCAAGCCAAATCCGACGGGGCCAATATGCTCAGACTGGATTTATTAGAAGATCTTTTGACACGTTTGGTACGTTTACGCCAAGCGATCCTATAAAAAATAAGGGGCCCTTACTAAAAAGGCCCCTTTATTTCTTATTTTTACGATCAATAATCTAATTATCCCATCTTGCTGATTTTCTTCAACCGATCTTCATCTATCAACTTAATCTTTCTACCGTCTAAAGCAATGATACGTTCCGCCACAAAGGTAGACAACGTGCGAATAGCATTCGATGTAGTCATATTAGATAGATTTGCCAGATCTTCACGAGCCAAATAGATGCTTAACGTAGCACCGTCTTCTTCCAGTCCGTAACTATCTTTCAGGAATAACAAAGATTCAGCTAATCGCCCACGAATATGTTTTTGCGTAAGGTTAACCGTACGTTCATCCGAGATACCGAGATCAATGGATAATTGTCGGATGAAAAACATAGCCAAATTCGGATTACTCATTAAAAGGCCCGTAACCACTGTCATAGGAATCATGCAAACCGTAGAAGCCTCGAATGCGGAAGCGTTCGTCAAGTAATCTTCTTGAGCGAAACTAGCCCGGTAACCAAAATACTGCACAGGCTTAATCATTCGGATAATCTGGCTTCTGCCACCTACTCCATCCTTGTAAATCTTCACTTTACCCTTTAACAAGCACATCATGTCCTTTGGTTCGTCGCCCTCGCAATAAATCAACTCGTTACGTTTGAAATGCTGGATCGTCGAATTACTACGGAGGATCTCACGTTCCTTATCGGTCAGAACCCTCCACACCTCTGATAAACTGGCCGATAAATCGACCTCTTCTTTTTGCTGTTTAACCACGACTGCTATATAACATACTTATGAAGCACAAATATACGATTTTTCTTTTGATAAAATAAAAACTTTTGTACGATTAATTACACCATATTGTAACATTTTACTTTCTTTCACGTCTAAACTGAAATTTATTCATTATGTTTGTCTGGAAAGAATGTAAAATCGTTGAAAAAGTTATATTCGATACTTACCTTGATTTTAATCTCTATAAGTATTTTCGCGAAGAGCACTGATACTTATAGTGATAAGATCCTGTCTTTTGGCAAGGGGAATCGAGAAACGAGAGAACGGGCGGACTCGATCATGCACCTTGTTATCGAAAAGGCAACCCAATACCAAAATACGGTATCGAAATATGAGGCTGAGATCTATATCAAAGGACGTACAGAAATTTTAAAACAAAATATGTTAATACGTCTCGCCCACCATATCTTCCCTATCGACCGAAAAAATAAGGATATGCTTTTTGAGATGGTCAGCCAATCTAAATTTAACGCTCCGCAGAACTATCTTCATGATCTAAAGGCGGTCAACGGAAACAGCATACCCAACGGGAAAAAGCAGCAGGAGGCCTTGGCCTTCTTGAATTTGAACGTATACTCCCCTACCGCTTACGATGATGCTATCTTCATGCCGATAGCTAGCAACGCTTTTAAGTTTTATACGTTCAATTTGGAAGGGCTGGAAACTATCAACGGCTTGACGATTTACAAAATCCGTTTCCTGCCGAAACAATGGAGCCAGAAATTGGTATGCGGGGATCTATATGTCATCGACCAGTCATGGACGATCGACAAGATCGATATGAACGGTCGTTACTCTTTCGCCGAATTCAACCTAGTCATGAGCTACGGACGGGATTTCAGGCGGTTCATCCTGCCCGAGAAGGCGGATCTATTCCTCCGATACAGGGTATTGGGAAACGCAGTGGCAACCACCTACCATTCTTCCTTTAAGTATCAGGAAGTGGAATGGGTGGAGGAGGACAACGAAAGCCATAAATGGAAATCCTTGGACCTGACCAATTATTACAAGCTCTCGTCCGATACGGTTCCTATTATCAGGGATTCCACGTATTGGAATATCCATCGTGACAATCCCTTGAGTCCGGATGAAGCCCACTTATACAATAAAGCCCAAGAGCAGAATATAAATAAAATCGATACGGCCGATGATCTCCAGAAGTACGTTAAACTAACGGAGCAGTTAACGAATACGGTCAATATGGATTATAAAACGACCCGTATTAAATATTCCGGGCTTCTGAATCCATTCCAATTGGGTTATTCCGCCCGTAACGGCATCACTTACAAACAGCGATTCCGTATCAGCAAGACATTTACCCGTGACAAGCAAATTCGTTTTCGTCCGGAGATAGGTTACGTATTCAAGCGCAAGCAGATATTTTTCAAGGTTGGAGGCGATTGGGAATACTCGCCGCAGAAACGGGGAATTTTATCGGTAGAAGTAGGAAACAGTAATGAAAGCTATTCCTCCGAGATCACCCAAAAGATCAATGAGGAACTAAAGGATTCCACCTTCAATTTTGATGATTTAAACCTTGAGTATTTCAAACACTACTATGCGGAAATAAAAAACTCCATTGAGTTATTCAATGGGTTTCAATTAACAACAGGCATCTCTTACCATCGCCGTATCCCCTCTAAAAAGAAAGTGGCGATTGATCCCGGGGATGATGTAGAGGAAATACTTAGCCAAAATTATAATGACTTTACGCCCACGCTCGGTTTCTCCTATACCCCCCGCCAATATTATCGCATGGACGGATACCGGAAGGAGTATGTCTATTCGTATTATCCCACGATATCAATCGAAATAGCGAGAGGTATCCCCGGAGTCGGGAAAAGCTCGGGAGATTACGGACGTATAGAGGCGGACATGCATCAAAGCCTTATGCTTGGCCTCTGCAGACGATTGAACTATCATATCAGCGCCGGTCTTTATACGCAACAGAAGTCTACCTATTTCGCGGACTTTAGGTATTTCACCCGCAGGAATTTCCCCGATACATGGGATGATCAGATTGGCGGAGTCTTCAATCTGCTGAAAGGCGAGTGGTTCAATGCCTCCGATAAGTATATACAAGCGCATTTCATGTATGAAAGCCCTTTTGTCTTATTCAAGATCCTCCGCATCAACTCCACGAAAAAATTCATGCAAACGGCCTCACGCTATATCCTCTCCGAACGCTTTTATCTGAGCCAGCTATGGACACCGGTCTTGCCTAGCTATACGGAAGTCGGATACGGGATCGGGAACCATATCTTTAATATCGGGATATTCGCCGGATTCGATCGCTGGCATTACCAAAGCATGGGATTCAAGTTTGCCTTCGAGTTATTTCAATAAATCGATAGTGGGCGGGCTACCAATATCCCTTTACAGCTCTTTATCCCCTCGGCGTAATCTCGTAAGGAGGATGCTTGGATGATTACCTTTTTAGCGGAAGAAGAGGCATGGATAAATGTCAGTTGTCCATCCTTCCAATAGGCAATCCCGACATGCGTCACGTCCAGCCCCTTGATAGAAGTAACAAAACAGAGGATATCGCCATTCTTGATTCCGGACGAACATTTCTCGATCTCCTGTTTAGGCACATAATAATGAGGACGCAGGTTTATCTCCTTTTCCTTATCGGCCATCCTTCGAACCCTTTCCGGATGGTTCTTCAATTGCTTATAGCTATCCGGATGCGTGGATATAAAAGATAAATCCAAAGGTAGGGAGGCACCACCGATCTCCCGCCCCATATCTTTCACGATTCCTTTTCGCTCGTTCTCATAGAACCAGTCGGTCATATAATGCAAACGATCCGTGTAATCATGGATCGTGCCGTCTCTGTACCGGAGCTGCTGTAAATTCTCACAGAAGTTCTCAAAGGTAGGATTTTCTTCCCACAGGGTGCGGGATAAAGCCAATACGGTCTCCGCGAATGTGGTACAATCCAGTTCCCGCAGATTGACCACCAAGCCCTCCGGCTCCTTTTCCAAGGTAGAGGCGACATAAGGAGTCCCCCGGAAGAAAAGGGCGGTATGGATCATTAGCTCGTCTAGGGGTAACGACTTCTTAGGTTCCATCTGAGTACAATACCGATCGAAAATAGCACGATCCTCATCCGTACAATACAACTTACGGGATGTATGCTCTTGGGCGTTCACTAAAAACACCATACATACACACATCCAAAAACCGAGCAGTATCATTCCCCTTCTCATAAGCTAATCCTTTTTCGTTTTCAGCAAATCCTCCAATTTCACCAGCTCGTCACGCAATTGGGCAGCCTCGATGAAATCCAGTTTCTTCGCCGCCTCT
>ULYU01044453.1_pt1 | contig 9488 bp, 8 predicted proteins | sample 1962481 | NCBI WGS metagenome assembly ULYU01 (sample SAMEA4835872, study PRJEB28245) | human gut metagenome | biome: gut microbiome; material: fecal sample | place: Denmark | collected 2008 | reverse complement strand
CGTGTTTCAATCCACGCACCCGCACGGGGTGCGACTTACCATTTGTTTGACGCAAAGATAAAGCGAAAGTTTCAATCCACGCACCCGCACGGGGTGCGACCTAAGATTTTCACCCTTTATGCACAAGGACATGTTTCAATCCACGCACCCGCACGGGGTGCGACAGACTTCCGGAGAGTTAAAGTAGAAAAGGACGTGTTTCAATCCACGCACCCGCACGGGGTGCGACAATACGCTCAGTAAACGATTGATATACTTTGGAGGTTTCAATCCACGCACCCGCACGGGGTGCGACCCATAGTACTATCAGAGGTGATGTAATCAACATTGTTTCAATCCACGCACCCGCACGGGGTGCGACATACTGCTCGGTCATCATGCCGAGAAATAAAGGGTTTCAATCCACGCACCCGCACGGGGTGCGACAAAGAGAGCAAGATAGTACTTTATCAATGACACGAAGTTTCAATCCACGCACCCGCACGGGGTGCGACGGAAATTACACAAGCGCACGACTTGACTATCAAAGTTTCAATCCACGCACCCGCACGGGGTGCGACTCAATCCATTTAAATCTAAAGGTCAACAGCGTTGGGTTTCAATCCACGCACCCGCACGGGGTGCGACCGAAAGTGATTTTATAACGCGGTTCAAGTCCATGTTTCAATCCACGCACCCGCACGGGGTGCGACATGTTCTTTGGCGTTAAAATCGCAACAGAACGAAGTTTCAATCCACGCACCCGCACGGGGTGCGACACTATTAAACCACGTATTTTTAAGTATACCACGAGTTTCAATCCACGCACCCGCACGGGGTGCGACCACAGCGTTAAGTAGTTGAGATATTTCTCTATCGTTTCAATCCACGCACCCGCACGGGGTGCGACTTTCATAATTTTTTATTTTTACATTTTAGATATGTTTCAATCCACGCACCCGCACGGGGTGCGACTTTGACAAACTCGGTCTTCAAGCCGTCTATTATGTTTCAATCCACGCACCCGCACGGGGTGCGACACCTTACAATCAAAGAACAGATGTACGCGCATTGGTTTCAATCCACGCACCCGCACGGGGTGCGACCCAATTTAGCATCACCGGAATTAGTAGTAACGATAGTTTCAATCCACGCACCCGCACGGGGTGCGACCGTATACTCAGCAATGAGCTGAATGTCATAGTGCAAATTTACCGAATTTGCGAATAACGGCAAAATACAAGCAATTGAAATTAATTTTCATTGTCATTGATGGTTAACTTATTGATAATTACGGAGTGCGAACCTATGGCTTTTTATGCAATGCTTCGCGTTCGCAACCACATTATATTATGAGTTCACCGGTTACGTCAATGCTGATGTCTTTGCCTATTGTCTCCACCTTTCTTTTCCAATTGTTTTCCAAGACGTAGAAACGTATGCTGTCTTGTTGTTTATCAATGATTCCTGCCATTTGATTTTTCAAGTCTACATACTGTGCTTCTGTCAGGATGCATTCGAAAACTGAGTTTTGCACTCTCTTACCATAGTTCATACATGCTTTCGCTACGTTTCGCAACCGTTTTGCGCCATTTGTCGATGTAATGTTGACATCGTATGTAATCAATATAAACATAGGCTATTGGATTAGGAATACAGGATAGTCGTCCAGGTCGTTGCGCAGATATCTTGCCAGCATCATAGCCTGGATGTGTGGCAGCAGGCCGATGCTTACTTTTTCGTTGAGAAAAGGATGTTGTATCTGCTCTTTTTTCCGAGCTTGCCATGCGGAGATAATCGTTCGTCGGGCATCGTCGGTCATGATGATGCTTTCATCGCCCTGCTGCAGGAATTGATTGCCTGTGATTTGCTTTCTGTTGATGAGAGACAAGACAAGTCTGTCGCCAAGATAGGCACGCAGTTCTTCCATTATGTCTAAAGCCAAAGACGGGCGACCCGGCCGCAGAGCGTGCATAAAACCCACATAAGGATCAAGCCCCACTGTTTCCAGCGCGGCTGTCACGTCGTTGGATATCAGAGTGTAGACAAACGACAGCATTGCATTGACGGCATCTTTGGGCGGGCGGCGGTTTCTCCCTTTAAAAACGAAGCTTTCCTTTTGATTTAGGATTAGATGAGGGAATACGCCGAAATAAGATGTGGCGGCATCACCTTCGATTCCCCTGACACGTTCCACCGAGTCGGCGTTTATCACCTTCCGACGGCATCTCGACAGCTCATCGGCGGCCCTCTCCACATCTGTGTCGCTGCCGTTGTCGCGGACAAACCGACGCAGGATGTTGCGGTAATTCTGAATTTTCGCAGCGATGAACAGCCGGCACAGGTGCAGTGTGTAGTCGGGATTGTCGGAGCGTTGATATTGTGCTTTACGCAACAACACATTGCCTTTTGTCGGACCTTGCGAGCGGCTGATAAACCGCCCTTGCGGCGACAAGAATGTCAGCGCGACTCCGCTGTCGGCGCATAGTTTCATCAGCCCCGGACTTGCGCCTATATATCCGAACGTCACGATTTGCTCTATGTTGTGGACGGGTATTCGGAATATTTCTTTCTGGTTTACTGATATCACGACATTCAAACCGTCTTTGCTTAGATAGGCGTCGGGTGTGGTAACGTACAGAGTGTTAAGTAGTATTCTCATATAGATATTTGGCTAAATATGTGGAAACGCGGGAGCCGGCCATCTCGGGCAAGCACAGGTTGACCAGCGAGCAGTTCTTGCAATGGCTTGTCCTGACGGCTTTTGGCATTGCTCCGCTTTTAAAGATTGCGTGCATCTGCATGGCGCATTGGCACGTAGTCTGCCTTAACGCATCGGAGATGCAGACCGTTTCGCGATGCCTCACTTCGTTGTAGTAAAGCGCCGCATAGGTGATGTTTATGCCATACATTTCCTCCAGGCACATCGCCTGTGCCGCCAGCTGCACTTCGTCTCTCTCGTCGGGCTTGCTATGTCCTCTTTTGTACTCCACGGGATATGGTTTCCAGAGTCCAGGATATTTAGGATGGGTGATGGCGTCGGCCGATGAATCGGCAGGCATGAGTTCGACGGCATCGGTTATCCCATAGAGTCCCAACGTCTTTGACGCCACAGGCACGGAGCGCAGTGTAATCACATCGCCGTTTTTTTGACGATAGAAGGGATTGTCAACGTTTTCATGCAAGATATTCCCTTCTGCCGTCAATCTGTTTTCTGCCCATTGCTGCTCAATGTGGATCAATGCCCATTGCCGGGGACAGAACATATAGTGTTGAATCCCCGACAGCATGAGCATCTCATCGTCAGTGTACATTGACAAATTAGATAAGTTCCTCTTTGGCTACACCTTCAGGCAAATCATTCTCGTCCACTGTCACTTCATAATCTGCGAATGAACGAGGCACAGTTACGCCTTCTTTACGAGTTACATGAACGCAGTCGAACAACTGTCCGGCTCTGGCATTTCCCAAAGGAGAATCGTGCTTAAATACAATCAACGCTCTTGGATTCATCTCGCCTCTTGCGGCGGCACGATCATTCTCGAACGCATTAATCAAAGCATCAAACAAAAGATTTTTATCTTCCTCCGAGAATCCTGTTTTCGCAGCATCTGTTGCGGATATGAAACCATGCATACGATACAGACCATAACTTACGGTGTATTTATTACCAAAAGTATTGTTCTTGTCCGCATCGCCTGCCTTCGTGACACAGCAACGTGTGATAGAATGCATATTTGAAGATATCGGGTCTATTGAACGGGCAAACGTAAACTGAACCGGTCCTCGCACAACACCAAGCCCTTTAATCTTTGATTGACCTTTATTCTCTTTTTTCTTCGCATCTTTTTGTTCTTTACTATCGTCAGAATCACGATCAGTAGCCTTCTCGTCGCTCGTACTCATTACGGCACCAAACGTTCTTATGTCATAGTATTGAGCGCACATTCCATCTCTCCCGGCTTTCTGCGCTTTCTTTTCATCAATTATTGTATTCAAGACATTTCCTTCTCTTATGAAAATGTCATACGGAGATTCAAGCCCTTTCAGTAATTGAACGTAGTTGCGCACTTTGCGTTTGATACACACATCTGTCACCAATCCTTGTTCTGTCTCTTCATCAATGCGAGGTTGGTTGTCGAAATCAGGGTCACCATTGGGATTTCCATCTTTAACATCAAAGAGGAAAACGAAATCATAACGGTTCTTTATTGCTTCCATATTAATTAAATTTTAAACTTGTTATTTTTGTTCTTCTTGTTCTTTCTTATCACTCTTTTTTTGATTATTATATTGATAATAATAACCCAATGCAAACTCACCGCGTTCTGTCAATGAGAATTTATCAGGGAAATGCCCTATTTTAGCAGCAACATCTGCAATATCCACTGCGTAGGAATACTTACCCATGCGCCTGCTTTTCTTTTGATAAACAGGGACATATTTTGCCAACAGAAGTCCCATTACCCGTGCGGGAGAAACCGATACTGATGCAAAAAATCTGTCCTTAATGGAACTGTTGACTTCTCCTTGCGCCGAATACTGCAGTTTGCAAATCAATGCGAACAAACGTCCGCACAGATATGCCTTACTTAAATTTTGTTCGTCTAATTTATTTTCCATTTTACATTTATTTTTATTGTTTCTATTTAAAATCAATCTGATAACTGTCGATTTTTCAACGCTAAAACCACAATATTTGTCATTTTCATGTTCTATTTGGCTTAATACGTTTTGAAGAACCATCAACGGTAAAGAAGAGTTTGTCAGGGCGGCATACCACAACATCGTTCCAATTCGCGATTTTGCTTTATAATCACTTTGGGTTTTATTCGTTTTCTTCTTTATGCAATTATTTAGAATGGTGTTTATTCCCGGATAGTACACCTCTCCATCCTTTATTGTTGCAATATCTTCAAACCATTGTTTCAAATTACTCTGATATTTGGCAACACTCATCGCCATCCAGTCTCTTACTGCTATTCGAGCGGCAGCAGAAGACAACGTGCAGCAATAGAAATAATTGACAACATCCGTATCTACACGTTGGCAACTACCGCTCGCCACAGACAAAAACATCTTTCTTATTCTCTCCTCCGTAGGCTGACAAATGTCAGACCATGGATCAATGTCATCATCCGGCACTTTTGTCCAAAACAAAGCAATTGTATCATCGCTTATTTTTTGACGATTCGTATATTTGAACTCTTTTTTCCCATTTGAATCAAAAATTTCATGACCATTCTGTGTAAGGAATTTAAGTGCCTCGACATAATTTCTTGCACATTTTGTACAAATTCCGGAATTTAGATTTCCTTTCAGTCCATATGACTCAAAAGCATTTTCATTATATGATACCAACATGCTTCCAGACGTTTGTCCTTTTGGCATCTTTATACCTCCATGGGATTCATCCAATATGGGATATTCATCAGTACCACAAACTGTACACAAACCATTATATTTGCTTTTTGCACGAAGCTTTTGCTCATACTTCTCTTTAATAGCATCTTGAACACACTTCATCTCAACAAGACGCCCACCTGCCCCTTCTATAACAAAGGTCATGTTTCCTTCTTTGCCTCCTCCATTTCTGAAAGCTTCAATGGCTTTACCAACCTCTTCCGGTTTACTATAAAAAGAAAAGACCGGCTCCAATTCTTTAATGAACCTATATTCCTGAAGTTTGTTGAAATATCTTTCAAATTTTTTTTCTTCTTCCGTCTTGTTTTTATTACCCGAAGAGTCCTCTTGACAGTCTCTATAGCCAAATAACGTTTCTTCCGGCTTATCAAGCAATAGTCTTGCTCTACCTTTTTTAGCAGGCAATTTCTCAGCTTCAATCATCACTTCGCAATGAACCAACTGTCTAAAATTACCATTACTATCAATAACGATATCCCAATTACATTTTTGAGGTTCAAAAGCATCATGTCCTTTATAAACTCTTCTGCCTAATTCAACTAATTCTGCGAACATAACTCTTCCTTTTTATTAAACTCGAATAAAATGCGATTAACCGAATCGCTACGTTTGGCGCGCAGATGAGATGTTGAAAGCATTTTTTCGTTCAACTCATCAGGACATACAAGCGTGCTGTTTTTCACTATCGCATTTGTCATATAGATTGGGGTTGCATTATGATTCTGATCATACCAGATGTCAAACAAAAGGTTACCTATCGGATAAGTAAGGTTAAGGTCTGCAGCCCTCTTTTCATCCTCAAACGTCACAGGAAAGAAGTCACAAGAAAATTCGCGAGTTCCCAAATATGGTTGATGCCAACACTGCCCTTTCTTCAAACGACGGTTAAACATCTCGCGATATTTGACAATTGGCTCACAAGCTGTCCGACCTTCTTTTCCATCTCTGTTTTTCACCCTCTGTATATTATCCTCCGACATATAAATGGCTGCCTCAATGATATACTCAACATCCCGCAAAACGATACTGTTTCTCTGGCAACGTTTATCTTGTATATAAATCGGCGCACCACTTTGAATGGAAGAAAGCTCATTTCTCTTAAATGAAGAAAATGATATCGGCTTCAGAATTTTGATGCTTTTAACAACCCACTGAAACTCGGGTTTCCAAAGGATACATTCCAACACACCTCTCGCCGCAGAAGGAGTCATGCATGGATATGTCATACGCTCAACTTTCAGCACCGGTTGGGTAAAACAGGCATATTCGCCCTTTACCCTTACTTTTACAACATTATTATCTATCATATACAATAAATTATTTCTTCTTCGTTACTCAATCCTATTTCTTCAGAATAATTACCATTCCAAACTTTAACACCTGATGGTGTTTCTGCAATTTTATCAGAATTGCTCCGTTCAAACCAGTCATAAATCTGAACACAGTATTGAGCAATTTTCTGATAATCCTCACGTGAAAGGTATTCTTCTCTCCTAATCTTATCATATAGTTGCAGAGTCTCATCGCTATACCTATATATGAACAACGACATTGTATCGCTTTTTATAATACGATATCTATCTGCCACATTCTGAAACATCAATCTCTCTCGTTCTACAGTTACAGTGTCCTCCGATACATAGTTTTTTATTATCTCTGTATAGTATTCCGAATAGAAGTCGGCTTCAGTCAGTCGATTTTCGTTATTGCGATATAGTAGTTGGGCGAATTGAGTGAACGTTTCATACTGAAGCGATGGTTGCCCTTTTTCTTCCAATTTGAACAAGAACACTCTTCCCTTTTGAAGTTTACCTTCTCTGTTGCATCTACCCGCCGACTGAATAATCGACTCCAACGGAGCGAGTTCACGAAATACTATGGGAAAGTCCATATCAACACCAGCCTCTATAAGCTGGGTTGAGCATAAGATCAACTTTTCTCCATTTTTTAGTTTTTCTCTCACCTCACTGATAATCCTCATTCTATGCACTGGAAACATATTGGTTGACAGGTGCAGAACCTGAATATCCGATTTATTTTTCAAACTATCATATAGATATTTAGCCTTTTTCTTCGTATTGCAGACAATGAGTACGGAATTCTGCTGCTCAATAACATTTTCTGCTATTTCATCTATGGATTTGGCGTTGTAGTCATCAATAGGACAATACTCCACTCTTTCTGTAGCAGCAAATATATCGGCAGGATTATCTACCAATGACTTGATACTGTCTATTCCTTTAAAATCTCTACGTGTATGGAAATTAGGTTGCGTGGCTGTGCAAAATAAAACGCTACAACGGCAAAGATGCAACATATCATTCAGCATATTCATTGTGCATTCTGCTAAATTGACAGGCAGTGTCTGTATCTCATCAAATATGATAATAGAATCTTGTAAATTATGCAATTTCCGACATTTAGAGCGTTTATTGGAAAAGAGCGATTCAAAAAATTGCACTGCTGTAGTTACAATAATCGGATAATCCCAATTTTCCGTCGCCAACAATTTCGGTGCTTTACAATAACTTTCTTCTTCACTGCATTCTTCATAGACAACATTTGAATGATGTTCCAACACAACATCGCGTTCCTTGAATATTGATTTCAACTCATTAGCGGTCTGGTCAATAATACTAATGAAGGGAAGAACAATCACTATGCGCTTAATGTTTGGATGAGTTTTTGCATGATGAAGCGCCCAATTCAAACTACACAAAGTTTTTCCCATTCCAGTAGGCAATGTCATAGAAAAACAACCTTGATTTTCTTTTGCAAGTTTCTGTGCATACTGCCGCACCTCTGTCCTAAGTTTATTAAGAGGTGTGGTGAGAGGGAATGTTTTCAACTTACAATTCAATGCTTCCAAAAGGGCATCCACGTCAAGCTTATGATGAGACCGAGCATCACTCTGACTTTCTTGAAAATGCCGCTCCGTATCAAGACTATCTGCATCAACAAGAGAACTATACAGCATCCGAACAAACAACTCTTTTGTCGTTTTCCCCTCTATTTTGCAAAACGGGACATTATCACATGGCATAATTTGCACACAATCATCTTTCATCGAACGACATATATCTAGCCATTTAGAATCGTCCTTCTTGCATATTTCCAAAGTTTCAAACATAGCGTCTCTATTAGGCAGCCCTGCGTGATGCCCAAATATTGGGAATGAGACAAATACAGACTTATCTTCTTTTGCTTTATAAGCACCCCATTTTGCATGTGGCTCTCTTTGTCCTTCCATTCTTATATATTTTTGGAAGTCTTTGCTATATTTCCCAATATCATGCAACAATCCACAATAGGCATATATATCTGCATATTCATCAGACAATGCAAATGACTTCATTATCTGCGCCACACCTACGCTATGTTGTTTCATAGTCTGCACTTCTCCTTTATTATTTTCCGAATGGGCGATATATTTATTTACTGTCTGCTTCATACATCTGTCTATTTTTCATTTTTTATTCTTGAGTCGATGCGACGCTCGCGCCCGATTGTTTCGGGGAGTGGGTATGCGCCCCATCCGGTTTCTCTGATGTTGTCGCGGATTGGTCCGTCATACCACCAGTCGTAGTGCTTGCGGGATATCATTCCGATGTCCCATGCTTCGTGCACTTGTGCTGCCACTGAGATGCCGTATGCGGTTTTCTGGTCGGTCAGCTCGTCGAGGGTCAGGCAGGAGCGCGTTGCTGCACCCATCTCTTCGACAAATGTTGTTTTTGGGAAAAGGAAAAAGCTGGCGAAGATGTTGCATCGCTTTTCTACAGTCAGCGTAGAGTCAGCAGGAAATGACAGGAGGAGATGGGCAAGTTCGTGGCAGGCGGTGAACCGGATTTGCTCTGTTGTGGTTTTCCGCTGCCTGTTGTCGATTACTATCAACGGGTGCTTGTTGTCTGCCCACGTGCTGAGTCCCAACACGTTGTCGGGCAGTTCCGTCAGCAGTATTTTAATACCCTTACGCTCCAGCAGTCTGAGCACAGAGTTAATGGGACCGTCACCACAGCGCCACTGCTCCCGGAGGATGTCGGCAGCCTTCTGCACGTCGCCGATGGTGGATGCTCTAAGGTTCTGAA
>ULYU01038267.1_pt1 | contig 9510 bp, 10 predicted proteins | sample 1962481 | NCBI WGS metagenome assembly ULYU01 (sample SAMEA4835872, study PRJEB28245) | human gut metagenome | biome: gut microbiome; material: fecal sample | place: Denmark | collected 2008 | reverse complement strand
CCCGGGCGGTTTATCTGTTTATAACGCTTGTGTTCCGATTCTTATCATAATCTTTCTGATACGCCTTTTATGGCAGTATGCTTTTTTATTGTTCATAATTTTTCAGCAAATTTGCAATGCTCCTGCCTGCAAGCTCGGCTGAGTATCGCACCTGCTCAATATCGTTTGCCAACGCTCCGAATTCTATAACCAGCGAAGCCTCAGCCAGATCCTGATTATAAAACCGATAATCGAAAAGCATAGGCCGTGTTATGCCTTTGTTATCTTTTTCTATCGCATTTTGCAAATATGACGCAAAGCGGAGGTTATCCATATAATCCGGCAATATATCCGTGCCATCGTCACATCCGCATATTATCATTATCTGTGCCGCTTTTCTGCCGTTGATTTCTGCAACGGGAGCTATTCTCACATCTCCGTCCGCTATTCCGTCACGGTGAATATCCAGCACTATTTTTATTGACGGATACTCTTTCAGCAACTCCTCTGTTCGTTCCCTGCTTCTTGAATAAGAGTAGTTGTAAACCGGATCGTCAAAGACCGTTCCGTCGTGCAGCGTGCTTATTCCGTTATCAGCAAGCGTCTGCGCAAGCACCGCCCCTACTCCCACAACACTGTTTGCAGGGCAAAGCGATCTGCCGTCATAATCGGTATCGTAATATCCGTCACTGTCACGTTCGTAGCTTTCGGTCGTATGCGTATGTATTATAAGCACCTGAGGTTCGTTGCTGTCCGACAGCGTGACAGAAGGCTTTTTCTCAGCCTCAGCACCTATAAGCTCCGACGGCAGCTTGGTGCAGTTTCTTATCTGACCGTTTTCGAGGTCTATTACATTGTCGCCGCCTATCTTCCCGTAGTGCTTTTCCTTGACCGTACCGTCCTTTGCCGTATACTGCGTAAGATCGTCCTTGTCCTTTCTTATATTGACGGAAATCAGCCGTGTTTTTACATCGGCGGGAGCGTCGACCGGCACCAGCGTTTCACCGGAAATATCCTGCGTACTGCTTGACGGATTATCGGTCGCAGGCGCTTTCTGCTCCTGCTTTTCAGTCTTTGTTTCATTGTCCGGTTTCTCTGTGCAAGGCTCGGATAAAACCGTATCTTCATCCCTGCCGTCAAATTCGTTTACAGGAACAGCAAGCATAACGCTCAGTGCGGTAAGCTGTCTTAGTCCGTCTGAAACGCTTTTGCCGCTTACCGCTCCGGTTACGGCGTTTTCAGCTACGCCCGTCAGGGTAAACGATAATACCGCCGCAGTAAGCCCTATGCCAAGAACCTTTACAATACCTTTGTTTTTATTGCCTCTCATAAGCCTTTCCTTTCGCCAAGTGTTTTCACGGTTGGATTTTTCTTGTTACAGCTTATGATTCATTTTCCGCAAATATTCAGGAATAATTCATCAGCATTGATATGTCGCTGTATGACAGTGACGGACACAGACTGCGGTTCAGCGCACAGGATATTATATGTGCGTACCTGCTTATCTCGGCATCTATATCATATCTTGTCACAAAAAATCTGTCGTTATCGCTTTCATACTCCATAGTGGTAGGAACGCCTACAGCGATTACCGGTATGCCTGCCGCCGCTCTGTCAAGACGGTTACTGTTGCCTGCGGTACTGCCGGGCGTTATGCCGGTATCCGTGACCTGTATGCTCCTGCAAAGGCGCTCCGGCTCACTGCACGCAAGGCTGTCTATCGCTACAATATAGTCCGCTTTTATCTTCTCCGCACAGAATATTGCGTGAAAGACGCTGTCTATACCGGAATTTGCCGAAACATCCGTCCTTATTACCGACACATTCCCTATTCCGTCCGCATTGTGCATACTTTCTATGAAATGCGAGGTCGCAAGTACCCTGCCTGCCGCTCTCCAGCCAAGACTGTCAGACGCTACAGACGGGTTTCCAAGCCCCGTGACAAGACATTTTCCTTCCGGAAGGAGCTTGTTAAGCACCGTACACAGCGCATGGATCTGACCGTCCGCATAAGGAACGTCCGTACTGTCAACGGTAAAATATCTACCGCAGGGGCGGTTAAAAAGAGCAGTTTCCTTTTCGGAAACGATTATTTCGGTTATCTTTTCTCCGTAAAGCTCATAGCTTTCACATCTTATTCCGTTTTTGCCCTTTACAAACTCCGCCGCCATATCTGTTCTTCCCGTAAGCCGCATAAAATTTCCTCCCGAAGAATTTTTTCAAAAAAATCGTAAAAAAGTATTGCATTTTCGTTTTGGACGTGCTATAATAAAGCGTATTGTGAAATATAACTATGATTATATGTAGATCTGTATAAAGGAGGTGCCGTAAGTGCCTAACATTAAATCTGCCAAGAAGAGAGTTTTAGTATCTGCTACAAAGCAGGCTCGCAATAAGGCTGACAAGACCGCTCTTAAGACTATTCTGAAGAAGGTTGACGCTGATACTAATGCTGACAACGTTAAGGTTGCAGTTAAAGCAGTTGATAAGGCAGCAGCAAAGGGTATTATCCACAAGAACGCTGCAGCTAGAAAGAAATCTCAGCTTGCTAAGAAGTTAAACGCTGTTTCCTGAGAATAACGATTTAACGTAACGCTCCTGCGGGAGCGTTTTCTTTTTTGTGTTAATTGCGGTGATACAAAAGCATCGGCTTGCATTATTATGTGCCGATGCTCTTTTTTTATCCCGAAATGCTTTTTACCGTATATCCGTTATCAAGCCAGTAGTCGATGACATCGGGCAGTATCGCCGTATTTGTTTCGGATACCGCATGGAGAAGATATACAGCCCCGTTGTGCGTTGCGGAGGTTATTCGCCTGTATGCCGTATCCCTGTCGGGCTGAGCATCCGTATTCCAGTCGTTGTATGCAAAGGACCACAGCACAGTATCATAACCCATATTTTTGGCAATGCGTAATGTTCTGACCGAAAATTCTCCTCGAGGGGGACGCATCGTAACGGTTTTGTATCCGCCGAAATTATCGGAAATATAAGTTTCAAGTCCGTGTATTTCTTCAAACACCATATCATCGCTTATATCCGGCAGTGACGGGTGGGTACAGCTGTGATTTCCGACCTCGTGACCCTCGTTTATCATACGGCTCACAAGCTCAGGACTGCTTTTTACATAATCAAGCGTCACATAGAACGTTGCCGTAACCTTCTTTTCCTTCAGAATATCCAGTATTTTTCCGGTACAGCCGTTTTCATAGCCCTCGTCAAACGTAAGGCAAATTGTCTTGTCATCTTTGCCGAATATGAATCTTCCGCCGTATGACCCGTATTTTTCCTGCGCCTGTGTCGCTCCTACAGGGCGGTTATCGCTATCGGTTTCATAGCCCTGACCGTAGCAGACCTTTTCACTGCCGTCTGTCAGAAAAGCCGTTTCGGCAGGCGTTCTGCCTCCCCTGCCGTTACGTCCGGTGCTTTGTCCGACAGTATTCTTATCGGACGTGCATCCGCACATGGACATTGCCGTCAATACCGTAAATACTGCGGCAGATATTTTTCTGTGCAAAAAAATCACTCCTTTACAGATATAGTATCCGTAAAGGAGCGGTTGTAATTCATTGAAATAAATGGCGGTTTTCATCAGCTGCCGAGATAAGTCTTGACCATTGCCTGCAAAAGCTCGTCACGATCAATATGACGGATCAGGCTGCGGGCGTTGTTATATGTAGTTATATAGGTAGGATCTTCGGACAGAATATAGCCGACGAGCTGATTTATAGGATTATAGCCCTTCTCCTTGAGCGCACCGTAAACCGTTGTCAGTATTTCCTTCATCTCGTTTTCTCTTTCATCCTTGAGCGAAAACGGCATAGTTTTGTCGATCATCAATATCAGTCCTTTCGTTAATATCTTTTAAAAACCGAAATTATTTTAAGGTTGTTATACTATTATACACTACCGTTCAATAAAATACAATAGCCGATAGCAAATTTTCGTTAAAATCACCAATAGCGGTTCTCATTTTTGGGTAATTGATAAAACTTTACAATTCGCTATTGAATTAATGAATAATTTTTGGTATAATAACAATAACCAGATTTTTCAGGGGGTACAATAATGGCAGAACAGAAAAAATCGCCATCTACAAACGGCGAATTCAAAACCTCTCCGCTCGGCTTCGACAAAGCCGAAGTAATGGCATACATAGTACAGCACAACAAAGAGCGTAAAGCCCTTAAGGAAGAAAATGAAGAGCTGAAAAGAGCACTCGAAGAAAAACAGCAGACGAATGAAGGTCAGAACAATGAGCTTACAGCAGAGCTTGAAAAGAAAAAGGCTGAGCTTGACGCACAGATCCTTGAAAGCAGAAAGCAGGTTCTTGACGAAAGACGCAAGCTGGCTCAGACCGAAAAAGAACTGCACGTTATGCAGGACAAATACTCTGCCCTGACAGAAGAATTCGCAGAATTCAAAAAACAGGCGGCAGCAAAAATAGATAAAGCAAAGCACAGCGGCGGAACGATTGACCCCGCTCAGCTTGCAGAAATTTCCGCAAAAGCAAATGCCGATGCAAACGCTGTAATAAATGACGCTCAGAGCAAAGCGAACGAGATTATCACAGCCGCAAAGGCATATTTTGCCGATACAGTAAAGAAAACATACGATTACAAGCAGTCTGTGCTTGAAAAGGCGGACACATTCGCAAACGGCGTTACATCAGGTGCGGCGGCTGCTCCCGCAATAGATATTCAGACTGTTCTTGCCGGCATAACCGCCTCAGTAAATGAAGCCGTTGAAAAGGCACTTGCCGGAGCGAATGCCGTAAACGATGCGGTAGCAAAGGCTGTTGAAGATACAAAGGCTGTGAACGATGTACTCGCTAAGGCTGTTGAAGAAGCCTCACAGACAGAAACAGCCACTGATAACACGGCTGACGTTCCCAAAGAAAAGCTGTCCGATGATGAGGAGCTTATCAATGCAAAAAGCGAGCTTGAAAATATCGGCGGACTTGACGAGAGCGAGCTTGACGCCTACGCTCCTATGGAAATCGAGCCGTATAACTTCGAGCTTAAGCTGGATATGTCGGCTCAGACGGACAATGACGATGACGATGATATGCTGACAGACAACAACGGTCTGCTCAGCTCATTTGAGATAGTTTCGGGTGACGATGACATTTCTGCGGATAACGTAGATACCGGCGATCTGCTCGTTGAGGAAACTCCTGCGGCAGATGATATAGCCGATTTGCTTGCAGAGGAGCCTGTTGTAACATCTGCTCCCAAAGCCGATGCTGCTCCTGTTGCGGATGATTTCACCGACCTTCTCGCAGAAGAACCTGCGCCTGCTCCCACAGCTAAGGCAGAACCTGCTCCTGCAGCCGATGATTTCAGCGACCTGCTCGCAGAAGAGCCTGCTCATGCTCCCGCAGCTAAGGCAGAACCTGCTCCTGCAGCTGATGATTTCAGCGACCTGCTCGCAGAAGAGCCTGCTCCTGCTCCCGCAGCTAAGGCAGAACCTGCTCCTGCAGCTGATGATTTCAGCGACCTGCTCGCAGAAGAGCCTGCTCATGCTCCCGCAGCTAAGGCAGAGCCTGCTCCCGCAGCCGATGATTTCAGCGACCTTCTTGCAGATGAGCCTGCTCCCGCAGCTAAGACCGAACGTACTTCCGACCGCAACGGTGACAAACCGAAAGAAAAGCTGAATGAAAGTCGTTCAATGGGTGTTGCCGGCAAGGAAGAAAAGGTGAACGATCCCTGGAAGGATCTCGAAGCACAGATGAACGGCATGACGATTACTCCTCCGCCCTCATCTAAACCGTCTGACGATGACGGAATGACTTCCTCGTTTGACGATCCTACCGCTCCCGCAGCTTCCGCTAAGGAAGAAAAGATTGATATGTCCGATTATTCATCCATGCTCGGCGGAATTAATGACAATATGACCACCAACACGGCACAGTACGATCCTTCGTGGGATCTCAAGATGATGGAAGGTCTTAACGACAACGACGATGACGATGACGAGATGAGCTCGGATAACGTGGGATTCTTCGACCTTTAATCAAAAGTAAATATCATATGCCGGGAAGTGTATGCTTTCCGGCATAATAAATTCAATGCGAACAGGAGTACAAACTTGGAACTTAACACAAGCGAACTTAAAGAAAAGGCAAAAACGCTAAGAGCCGGCGACAAGATAGAACTGAGCGGTACTGTATACACCTCCCGTGACGCCGCACACAAGCGTATAAAACAGCTTATCGACGAAGGCGGAGAACTGCCCTTTGAAATAGACGGTGCGGCTATTTACTACGCAGGCCCGACCGGCACTAAAGAAGGAATGGCAATAGGCTCATGCGGTCCTACAACATCGGGCAGAATGGACCCCTACGCTCCCCTGCTGCTTGATATGGGGTTATCCGCAATGATAGGAAAGGGAGAACGCAAACCTGCCGTAGTAGACGCCATAAAACGCAACGGTGCGGTATACTTCTGTGCCATAGGCGGTGCAGGCGCACTCGCCTGTCAGTGCATAACCGAGTGTGAGGTAATAGCCTTTGAGGATCTGGGCTGTGAAAGTGTGAAAAAGCTGACTTTCGATAAATTCCCTCTTATCGTTGCAATCGACGCTGTCGGCGGTAACATTTTTGAAACCGGCAGAAAGCAGTACGCAGAGGTCTGATTTAAGGATTTTTATATAAAATATCACGGCGTTTTTGAAGAACGAAAAAAATCGAAAAAAATTTAAAAAAAGTGTTGACAAACGCAAAGCGCTGTGATATAATATAAAAGTCGCTGATACAGAGCGACAAAAAACAGAAAGATATGGCGGTATAGCTCAGTTGGCTAGAGCACTTGGTTCATACCCAGGGTGTCGTTGGTTCAAATCCGACTGCCGCTACCATTTCTACGGCCCGTTGGTCAAGCGGTTAAGACATCGCCCTTTCACGGCGGAATCATGGGTTCGATTCCCGTACGGGTCACCAAACCATATGCTCGGAAACAGCGTAAATACGTTGTTTCCGAGTTTTTCTTTTATAGTGAAAATAGGCTTTGTCCGCTACTTGTCCGCTATTGCGTTTTTGTAGCGGACATTCTTGTTTTATCTTGTGCTATCCTGCGGAAGAAAACTGAACGCTCCGTCCATCGCCTGAGCCACTCTCGCCTGTGCGGTCTGGAACATATGAGCATAGACGTTCAAAGTCGTTCCCGAATTGCAATGCCCTAACGTCCCCGATACTGTTACCACATCAAGACCCGACGAGATCAGAGCCGAAGCTGCGAAATGACGGAAACTGTGAATACCGTAGAAAGGCACTTCTCACAGAACTCTTTCAGCCAGCCGTAAGGAGTCTGGTTGTTCATGGGTTCGCCGTTCCACTTAACAAAGAGCCTGTCGCTCTCCACCCACTTGTCGCCAATTCCGGCGCCCTGTTCGTCCTGTTCCTTTCTCAGCTCCCACAGCATATCCATAACGTACTGCGGATACTTCTGCGTTCTCTGGGACTTCTTTGTTTTCGTTGTGTCGGTATAGATACCTTTCTTTGCCGCCTGCACCCACCCGTACAGCGTTCCATACGCTATCTTCAGCCCCTCGCCGGCTCGCTTTAACCCTATTTCCAGCACCGGCTTTACTGACTGCTCCATGTAGCTCCTGTCGTATTTCTTTGCTTCTGATATGTCCTTCACTCTCCTGATTTTAGCATATTATTTTGAGCGTGTGGTGTCAAGTTTTATTATACAACATCACCTTTTAATTTCTTTTGGCTTTTTTCTTTTTATTAAAAAACATATTGCAATACGTGTATTTATGTGATATAATAAAATAGATTAAACGCCTTGCATAAGGCAATAAATGTTCAAAACAGAAAAGGAGTAATTATATGGCTGCTTTAAAATCTATGTTTCATGAAGGCGCACCCTATGCTTTTGTTTCCTACTCGCACAGAGATGAGATCGTGCTTAATACGCTAGAACAGATTCAGCAGGTTTACAACATCTGGTGGGATGGAGAAATGCTGGCCGGAGACAGGTGGGACAGCGAAAGAGCAATGCCTGCAATTGAGGGCTGCAACTGCGTTCTTGCTTTTTACAGCCACAGCTATATCAACAGTATTCCCTGCCGTAACGAGATCGAAACCGCATTGAAGTTTGATAAGAAGATCATTCCTGTTTCGGTCGAAGGCGTAAGCCTCCAGCAGCTCATTCTTGACGTGGAGTCAAAGCTGGACGCTGAAAGTGAAGATCTGAAAAGGATCCACAAACTATGCATGGACATCGGCGGCGGAGAAAAATCCACTAGCGGCAACAAGAAGCTTTACGTGAACCTTAAAAGCACGGAGTGGTCGGACACACTTTACAGGTCTCTTGAGCCTTACCTGAAGCCTTCCGTTTACATGAGAGACTGGCTGGAAAACACCGAAGAATACAGATTAAAGACAGAATACCTGACAATGCTTGAAAATGGTCTCGACCCCGAAGTTGATTCGGATGAATCCAATGAAACAAGCACTGAATATATATTCCGGTTCCTTGCTGGTATGAGTTATGCACTGGAACACAAGGGCGAGGTAATGCCGAAAGAGCTTTCTCAGGAGCTCGGCGAAAAACTGATGTGCTACTACGGATTTGATGAAGACAGCGAGATCACCGTAAGCGATCTGTCGTGGGTGCTGTACAGAATGATATTTGAAACACGCTGCATGGAACCGTTCATGAAAAAAGGCGGCGATTATGTTGATCTGTATTCTGCCGAAGCAGCCTTACATACGCTTAAATGGATGCATGACAGAGGCATGCTGAATGGTGTGTTCAACTTCTTCTACTATGATCATCCTGACACACCTGTATGGGAATCCTGTTCTGTTGTAGAAACAGTTGAGAATTTATTAAAGTATATGGAAAAAACATATCCCGAAGCGGTCAAAGTATTCGTACTGGGGAAGCGATCTTCCTGCTGCTGATTTGCAGTCATGGCATTAATTAGCTCCCGCGCCGCGGGCAAATGATACTTTTTCAACAAGATGTGAGACGCTGTAAAATAACTCAACACCCAAGCCCGAGCAACCATCCCATGGAAGCTCGGGCTTGCTGATGCTGCAAAAAAGAATAATGAACCGAAAAAAGCGTATGACAAACAAGCCGGCAGGGAAATGCCATGCACAAAATGTAATAAATATTGAATCAGGCAGCAGACCTGAAAGCCATTCTTTTCAGATGTAACTTATGAAGATTAAAACCGCAGGAAATCATGCCGAACTCAAGAAAAAGCGACTTTAGCCCCCGGCGCGGGAGCTAATTAATGCCACGACTGTAAAACAGCTCGTTCTTCATTCTCGCCCACATGCTTTCGCAGCGGGCATTTTCATGACATCTCCCTCCGGCGCTGTTCATGCTCTGCTTTACCCCTATTTCCAGCGCCGGCTTTACTGACTGCTCTTTGTAACTCCTGTCGTATTTCTTCGCTTCTGACATGTCCTTCACCCTCCTGATTTCAGCATATTCTTTTGAGCGTGTGGTGTCAAGCTTTATTATACAACATCAAAAAAACAGCAGCCCGAAAAAGAAAAAGCCGCAC
>ULYU01014163.1_pt1 | contig 9522 bp, 8 predicted proteins | sample 1962481 | NCBI WGS metagenome assembly ULYU01 (sample SAMEA4835872, study PRJEB28245) | human gut metagenome | biome: gut microbiome; material: fecal sample | place: Denmark | collected 2008 | reverse complement strand
GATCTGTCGGCAGAATGAGAGCGACCGGAGAATTGTCGCATAACAATACGATTCTCCCCTCCAGCACTGCAAGTGCTGCCCGGTCCGGCCTCTGCGTCGTCTGAAACTGTGGAAACGGTGAATACCATTTCTTTTCCGCCAACTGTTCCAAAGTTCCACTGTCCATGACCCCATCAATCTCATATTCTGTAATTTTTTCCCGGATTTTTTCCAGCACGGATGTATATTTCAGATCTGCCATATACACCAGATCAATTGCCGTATGCGAACGCACCCCCTCCTGTACTTCTTCTACTCTGACCCGTGTCGATCGCACACGCTTACGGATAAGTGCCGTATTCGTTTTGATGGAATCGGTAAACCCCTCCTTCGAACCACGGATCACCTTTTCCGAATCCGGTTCCTGCACCCCCATGCCGGGATATCCTTTGTCGGCAATCTTTAATGCATGTCCGTATCCATCCACAAAAAGGATGGCATCCCCCGTGAGCATCCCCTGTGCTGCATCCTCTATGGTATCGTACGGTGTCACATCTGAAATCCCCATCGCATTCTCATTGAGTACCTGATTTAAGTCTCTGTCCGGCAGCTCCGATAATGCCGCCAGCAGTCTCCCCAAAGCCGTCGTTTCCAGCAGCATATTGCTGACTGCCACCTCAATATATGCCAGAAAACAGCGTCTTCTTTTTCCTTTTCCCAGACGCATTTCCTTCATTTTAATATCTGCACTGTCTGCGAACAGCTGCTGGAACTGTCTGATGTTTTGTTCAATATCTGTTGAAATTTTTGTATGCCCCATTTTTACATTCCTGTCTCTCTTTATATGAAAAAAGAACAGACACCAAAAGGTATCTGTCCTTACTATTTCCATCTGTTACATAAACTATTCATTTTCTGCTTCATCCTGACACTGGATTACACTTTTTACTGCCACTGCCTGGTTTTTTACATGTTTGTGCATGGCAAGCGTTGCCGCTTCTTTATCCCGGTTTTTGAGACCCTCCGCAATTGCATTATGTTCCGCAATCAGGATCGGATAATTGTCCGGATTTTTGATATATTCCACACGGTACCGGTAGATCTGCTCCCTCAGATTGTTTAATAACGTCACGAGTTTCGGATTTCCCGTTGATTCAAAAATAACATCGTGGAATTTCACATCCATCTCGGCAATCATTTTCACATCTCCGGTCTTTGTACTGTTTTCAAACTGATCTTTGACTTCTAAAAGTTTTTGCAGCTCTTTCTCCGAAATCTTATCACATGCAATCTTTACGGCAAGTTCATCCAGCGCCTCCCGGATTTCCAGAACATCTTCCATATCCTTGAGTGTCATCTTTGCAACCTCTGCCCCTTTGCGTGGCATGGTTACAGCAAGTCCCTCCTGCTCGAGCATACGGATGGCTTCACGGATCGGTGTACGGCTCACCCCAAGCTTTGCTGCCAGCTGTAACTCCATAAGCCGCTCTCCCGGTTTGAGATCTCCTTTTAAAATTGCCTCTCTTAACGTATTAAATACAACATCTCTCAGTGGCAGATATGCGTCCATATTGAGCGTCAGATCATCTGTCATGTTATCGTCTCCATTTCTGTTTGTGTGAATTATTACTTTCTCCTGTTGTTGTAGATCGTGGTCAGATATACCTGTTTTGCAAGACCGGAGCGTTTCATTTCCCGCAGCGCACGCTTTGCCGTTTCTCCATCTTCAAAAAGACCGAATACGGTAGGACCGCTTCCGCTCATCATGGAAGCTTTTGCACCCGAACGCATCATCTGCTGTTTGATCTCTGCAATTACCGGATAGTTTGGTATCGTAACCGATTCCAATACATTTCCCATATGTGCACAGACACCGTCAAAATCTTTCTCCCGGATATCTTTCATCAGTGCATCAATATCCGGATGGTTCGTCTGTTCATCCAGCTTCAGGTTCTGATATACAAATTTGGTCGATACAGAAATGGATGGTTTTGCAATCAGCACCGGACATTTGATCATCGGCGGAAGCTGTGTCAGTTTTTCCCCGATCCCTTCTGCCAGTGCCGTTCCACGCATAAGACAGTAAGGAACATCTGCCCCGATCTGTACCCCTCTCTTCATCAGTTCCCTGCGGGACAATCCCAGATCATACAACTGATTCATCGCATACAGCATGGCGGCAGCATCCGTGCTTCCTCCTGCCATCCCCGCCGCTACCGGAATTCTCTTTGTCAGTTTTATGGAAATTCCATCTGTAAGCGCAAACTCTTCCTGTAACAGCCGTGCCGCTTTATAGACCAGATTATTTTCATTTACCGGCAAAAAAGAGAGGTTGGAAACAATCTGTATCTCCGGCTCCCGGATCTTTTGAATCTCCAGAAGATCGTACAGATGAATGGTCTGCATGATCATGCGCACTTCATGATATCCATCTTCCCTGCGCCGGACCACATCCAGTCCCAGATTTATTTTTGCAAGTGCTTTGAGTGTTATTTCATCCATTTGTATTTCCTCAGTATTTTGTATACACCGATTGTACTACAAAAAATACAATCGGTCAAATTCTATTCTCCCTGTTATTCTTTCCACTTTCTTCCGAAAAAATAAGTCACAAAATAGATCACAGATGCGATAATTACAATCATTGGGCCGGTTGCAACGTTTGTATAATAAGACAAAATCAGCCCCATGACGCCCGAGAAAACGGAAAAAATTATCGAAAAGACATGGTATTCCCGCATATTTACCGACAGATTTCTGCTCGATGCCGCCGGAAGGATCAGCAATGCATTGATGATCAGAATACCTACCCACTTGATGGAAAGCATGACAATCAGTGCTACAAGTACCGCAAAAACATAATCCATCAGTTGTACCGGAATCCGCTTGCTCTTTGCCAGTGCCCGGTGAATACAGATGGCATTCAGCCAGTTAAAACAGGTGATCCAGAACAAAATCGTAACGATAAAAATAATAACAAGATACCCGATTTCCTTTTTGGTAATGCTCAGAACATCCCCGACTAAAAGACTCGAATATTTACTGAAATTTCCGCCTTTTGACAGGATTGCCAGACCAATCGCAACCGAACAGGAGGAAAAAACCGAAATAATCGTATCGGTTGATACGGTACTTCTGCTTCCGATTTTGTTTAACAGCAGCGCGAATACAACTGCAAAAATCACCATGGAAATATTCGTATCCGGAATTCCGCATACCACTCCTACAGCAATTCCCGTCAGTGCGGAATGCCCCAGGGCATCCGAAAAATATGCCATTTTTTTATTGACAATCATGGTTCCCATCAGCCCAAACAGTGGTGTGATGATCAGTATTGCGGCCAATGCCATCTTCATAAAACCATAATCCATCCAGGAGGTCCAATCAATCATTTGTCTCATCCTCCTTTATCCATGTTTCTTCTTTTCCCGCAGAAAAAATCCGTTCAAATTCGGAACTTTCGTATACTTCTTTTACCGTTCCCTGCCTGAGGACCGTCTTGTCCAGAAGCACTACATGATCCGCATATCTTGCCACGTAATCCAGATCATGTGAGATCAGAATAATCGCAAGGTCATAATGTTTTTTCAGATAATCCATCGTTTTAAAAAAAAGTTCCATGCCATTCTGGTCAATTCCGGATACCGGCTCATCCAAAAGCAGCAGATTCGGCTCATCCATCACCGCCAGTGCAAGAAGCACTCTCTGCAGCTGTCCTCCGGACAGATTACAAACCTGTTTGTCGATCAGTTCTTCTGCCTCAAAAATGCGCAGATGTTTTTTGATCTTTTCATATAATTTCCGGTTTTTCGGCAGAAACACCGGATATCTCGACTCATAGCTTGCCAGCAGGTCATAGACACTGACCGGTGTATTTTTTTCGATGTTAATCGATTGCGGGACATATCCGATTTTTAAATTCTGCATCCGTCCGTCTTTGGTATCCCGAAACTCAATATCTCCCGTATGCGGGATGTCCCCCAGCATGGCACGGATCAATGTCGATTTTCCGGCACCGTTTTTTCCGATAATCGCATTCAGCGATCCACAGTGCATATGAAGATTCACATCTTTTAAGATTTCCTGCTCACTGAACCACACCCCCAGATGGTTCACCTTGATGCAATGAAATCCACACGGACTAATGATCTTTCGCATAAAATGCCTCCTCAAGTATCTCCATGTTTTTTTTCATACCGTTAATATAACTGTCTTTTTCGTAAGTTCCGCGATTCAGCGGGTCCAGATATAATACCTTTGCATCGGACTCTTTCTGGATCGTATCTCCCATACTCTTTCCATACAGTTCTTCTGCAAGAATGTATTTTACATGCCCCTTGCGGACAGCAGAAAGCACATCCGATACTTCTCCTGCGCTGACCTGCCGTTCCTCATCGAGATCCAGCAGATAGTTTACCTGCAGTCCATAGTCCTCAGCGACATAGGCATATGCTTCATGAAACAGAATCACCGACTGACCGGAAATTTCCTGTTTTAATTTCTCCTGACGTTTTTTCAGTCCGTCCAGTTTTTCCAGATATGCCTTTGCCCCATTCTGATAGGCACTGCTTCTTTCCGGATCTGCTCCAGATAATCCATCGGCAATCGTCTGTACCTGTGTCTCATAAGCAGAAACGCTCATCCATGCGTGGGCATTGACATCCCCATGGGCATGTTCTTCTTCTGTTTCCCCCTCATGATGATGTGTATCGTCCTCCTCCCCGGAGAGCAAAGAAATATTCTCACAGGCTTCTATAATTTTCAGATTTGGGTAAGCCTCTGCAACTTCCTTCATAAAGCTTTCAATTCCACCACCATTGATGATAAACACATCCGCCGTACTGAGTAACTTCATATCTTCCGGTGTCAGCTGGAAATCATGCAGGCAGCCGGTCTGCGGCTCACTTAAATTTTCCAGACGCACTCCGTCTGCATCCCCGATTACATTCTCAGCCGCAATATACATTGGATAAAAGGAAGTCACAACCGTCAGTTCCTGTCCATCCGTCTGTTCCTGTGTCTGGCTGACGTACCATCCGGTCAGTCCCATTCCTGCCACCAGAATGGCAAAAAGCATGATTGCAGTATACAAATACTTTTTCTTCATTCTACTTTTTTTTCACTTTCTTTTTCTGTTCTTTTCGAAGTGTCTTTTTTGCTACCGGGCGGTCTGTCTTTTTCCAGCGTTCTTTTTTCTTCGGTTCCTGCGGTGCCGGCTGCTTTTGTTTTGCCTCTCTTTTGGCATTTTCCGCCTCGATGTACCCTTGCGGAAGTTCAATAACGGATTCTACAATCTGCCAGATTTCTTCCCGGCCCTGTTTTGACTCCGCAGAAAACGGAATAACGATCGTTCCCGGCTCCACTTGCAGGATATCCTTTATCATTTGCACATGTTGCAGGATTTGCATCTTTTTTAATTTGTCCGATTTTGTTGCAATGATGATTGGCGCAAATCCCTGATGAACCATCCACTCATACATCATCTGATCATTTTCCGACGGTTCATGACGAATATCAATCAGAAGAAAAACTGCTTTCAGCCGTTTGGATGTATGCAGATAATTTTCGATCATCTGTCCCCATTTCGCCTTAATCTCAATATTTGCATTTGCGTATCCGTATCCCGGCAAGTCCACCAGATACATTGCCTCATTGACATTGTAAAAATTTATGGTCTGCGTTTTTCCCGGCTGGGAAGAAGTACGCGCAAGCGATTTCCTGTTCATCAGCGCATTGATCAGCGATGACTTTCCCACATTGGATTTTCCGGCAAAAGCCACTTCATCCAATAGGTTGTCCGGAATCGCACTTGTAATTCCACAAACTGTCTCCAAATTCACATTTTTGATAATCATATTTATTCTCCTGCAAAAAGAATTTGGGCTGCATTATACAAATGCAGCCTTAATTACCTGATCCATATGTTCTACCGGTATGATCTCCATATCTCCAACGATCTCTTCCGAAATTTCGGCAAGATCCTGTTCATTCTCTTTTGGAATACAGACCGTCTTCATTCCGGCATTCTTTGCCGCAAGCAATTTCTCTTTTAATCCGCCAATCGGAAGTACACGTCCGCGCAGTGTAATTTCCCCTGTCATGGCAACATCTGCCCGTACCGGCTTCCCGGTGACCGCAGAAAGAATTGCGGTTGCCATGGTAATTCCGGCAGACGGTCCGTCTTTTGGAACCGCACCTTCCGGAACATGGATATGGATGTCATGTTTCTGGAAAAATTCCGGATCAATATGGTAATCTTCACTGATGGACCGAATATAACTGATTCCGGTCTGTGCAGACTCTTTCATGACGTCTCCGAGTTTTCCCGTCAACACCACACTGCCCTTGCCCGGCATCAGATTCACCTCAATCTCTAAAGTTACACCACCCACACTGGTCCATGCCAGACCGCGCACAATGCCTACTTCATTCTTTTTGTTTTTCTTCTCCGGACGATATTTCAGTTTTCCGAGAAAATCTTCCAGATTTGTGCCGGTTACACGAATCATTTTCTCATCGCCCTCGTAGATTCTGCGGGCTGCTTTGCGGCAGATTTCTCCGATCTGCCGTTCGAGAGAACGTACACCTGCTTCTCTGGTATAAGAAGAAATCACCATTCGCAGCGCTTTGTCCGTAATCTTTAGTTTGCCATCTGCAACTCCGTTTTTTTCAAACTGTTTCGCCAGCAGATGATCCTTTGCAATATGGAACTTTTCGTTTTCCGTATAACTGCTGACTTCTATAATTTCCATACGATCCAGAAGCGGTCCCGGAATATCCTGCATGGAATTGGCACTTGCAATAAACAGTACCTCGGACAGATCCACCGGAAGCTCTACATAGTGATCCCGGAATTTATGATTCTGTTCCGAGTCAAGCACTTCCAGCATGGCAGAAGCTGTATCTCCCTTATAATCGCTGCTCATCTTGTCAATTTCATCTAGCAGCATCAGTGGATTTTTGACTCCCGCCATCCGCAGTCCATTGACGATTCTTCCCGGCATTGCTCCCACATAGGTTCTGCGGTGTCCGCGGATCTCCGCTTCATCCCGCACACCTCCGAGTGAAATACGAACATATTTTTTATCCAGCGCACGGGCAATCGAACGCGCAATGCTGGTTTTTCCGGTTCCCGGAGGCCCCACCAGACAAATAATCGGGCTCTCTCCCTTTCCGGTCAGATTACGGACTGCAAGAAATTCCAGAATACGTTCCTTTACCTTTTCGAGACCGTAATGATCCTCATCCAGAATCTTCTGCGCATGCTTTAAGTCTTTGTTATCCTCCGATACTGCATCCCACGGAAGTTCCAGTAAGGTTTCGATATAACCACGGCTTACCGTACTCTCGGATGAATTTCCTGAAATTCCCTGAAAACGCTCAATCTCCTTATGAATTCTTGCTTTCACTTCCCCGGAAGCCTGAAGTTCCTGCAGTTTCTTTTCATACTCCTGTGCATCGGTTTCTGTATTGGATTCTCCCAGCTCTTCCCGGATTACCTGCATCTGCTCCCGAAGCAGGTAATCTTTCTGGTTTTTATCCACATGTTCCTGCACTTTTTTCTGGAAATCACGCTTTAAAGCCAGAATCTCTGTCTCCTGCAGCAAAGAAGAAAGCACCGCCTCATAACGTGCTGTCAGCGTGACAGCCTCTAACAGTTTCTGTTTCTTTTTATAACTGATTACAAGGCTGTTTCCCACATAATCAAGAAGTTTTAAAAGATCCGTCTCTTCCTGAACCTGGCGCATCACATCCTGCCCGATTTTGCCATGTACTCTTGCATATTTTGCAAACGTTTCCTGCACACTCAAAAGCATTGCAGACTTTGCCTGCTCCGGAAGCTGTTCATCGTCTTCCTGATCATACACGATCACACGCGCTTGCATATAATCGGCTGTCTGTGTATATTCATATATCTCTGCGCGCCCGATTCCTTCGATCAGTACACGCATAATATTTTTCTGTAATTTTACGACCTGACGAACCACAGCCAGAAGCCCCACTTCATACAGATCTTCTCCCTGAGGATCTTCTTTCTCTGTATCTTTTTGTGTGACGATAAAAAGCTTCTGGTCTCCTTTCATGGCTTCCTCGACAGCACGCAGGGATTTGTCCCTGCTGATATCAAAATGAGCCACCATGCCCGGCAAAATCGTCATTCCCCGCAGTGCCACTGCCGGAATTGTCAATATTTTATCTTCCACTTGTATCTGCTCCTATATTTCCAGACGCATCCGGTCTTTTTATGAAGCAAGTTCTTCTTTTACTTCTTTCTTCGGGTCCTGCTCAATTCCAAGAATCTCTTCTCCATCTAAAGCAAGATTGTTTTCCACCATCTTTTTATCTACCACACACTTGCTGATGGAATCATCCGATGGGACACGATACATCAGATCCAGCATTACCGCTTCCATGATGGCACGCAGTCCACGCGCTCCGGTTTTGCGCTCTAATGCCTTATCTGCAATTGCTTCGATTGCGCTGTCCTCAAATTCCAGTCCTACCCCATCCAGTTCCAGAAGTCTGGTATACTGTTTGATCAGAGAATTCTTTGGCTCTTTTAAAATACGGATCAATGCGTCGCGATCCAGCGAATCTAAAGATACGGTAATCGGCACACGTCCGATAAACTCCGGAATCAGTCCAAACTTCACAAAATCCTGTGGCAGTGCACGCTTAAATGCATCCCCCACATTGATGTCAGACTTTGACTTCACCTCTGCATTAAATCCGATCGCAGAAGCGTCCATACGTGCCTCTACAATTTTCTCCAGACCATCAAATGCTCCGCCGCAAATAAACAGAATATTTGTCGTATCAATCGGAATCAGTTCCTGCTGCGGATGTTTACGTCCTCCCTGTGGCGGAACCGATGCAACCGTTCCTTCCAGAATCTTAAGTAATGCCTGCTGAACACCCTCTCCGGATACGTCTCTCGTGATGGATACATTCTCCGATTTCTTTGTGATCTTATCAATCTCGTCAATATAGATAATGCCGTGCTGTGCACGCTCCACATCATAATCTGCCGCCTGAATCAGCTTCAAAAGAATGTTCTCTACATCCTCTCCCACATAACCGGCCTCTGTCAGTGTCGTGGCATCTGCAATTGCAAACGGTACATTAAGTACACGGGCAAGTGTCTGCGCCAGAAGCGTCTTTCCGGAACCGGTCGGTCCCAGCATCAGAATATTGCTTTTCTGAAGTTCCACATCATTTTCCTGATCTGCAAGCACTCTCTTATAATGATTGTATACCGCAACCGAAAGTACCTTTTTTGCCTGATCCTGCCCGATTACATAATCGTCCAGAAACGCTTTCATTTCTTCCGGTTTAATCAGATTGATTTCTTCCTTTGCAGAAGCCGGAGCTTTTTCTTCCAGATTCTCTTCCTCGATGATCTCTGCGCAGATATCTACACACTCATCACAGATAAATGCACCATTTGGACCTGAAATCATTCTTCCGACCTGATCCTGTGTTTTTCCGCAAAAAGAGCAGCGGATTTTGCCATCATTCTTTCCTGCCATAATTTATTTACTC
>ULYU01023776.1_pt1 | contig 9551 bp, 8 predicted proteins | sample 1962481 | NCBI WGS metagenome assembly ULYU01 (sample SAMEA4835872, study PRJEB28245) | human gut metagenome | biome: gut microbiome; material: fecal sample | place: Denmark | collected 2008 | reverse complement strand
GGGGGGGGTTTTTTATACAAAAAAGAAATCGTTTTTTTGTAGCTTTGATGAATTGGCGCAGAGTCATTGACAGCAGAAGGGCAGAAGCGTATCTTTGAAACAGAAAACGGAACCGGGCTATAAATAGCATGTTTCTTTACCTTGCGAGGACACTTTCGTTTTGATGAGGCACGACCCGGTGTGCCGCTTTTTTCATTTGCGGAGATAAAATACAAAAAGTACGGATTATAGTACACATTATCTGTTATGCTCGGTACATGGAAGGCACACACCGGAAAAGGAGCAAAAATGCGAAGGACGTTGAATAAAACAAGGTTTTTGGCCGGTAAAACGGACCCGGAAAATACCAGCCTGTGGCTGCCGCTCTGGATGCATCTGTGGGATACGGCGGGCATCATGGAGCGGCTAGTCCGGCAGTGGCTCCCCGAAAGCGTAAAACGGGCCATGGGCTTTGAGCGCGAGGAAGCGTTGCTCGCACATGCCCGGTTTTTGGGTGGAATCCATGATATAGGCAAGGCTACGGTAGCCTTTCAGGCAAATATCCTGCGCACCCTGCCGGAGGCGAGGCAGCGGCTGGAAACGTTGACGCCGCTGGACTGTCCTGAACAGAATCGCCGGGAGTCGCCGCATGCCCGGGCGGGCGAGGCAGTCCTGCTGTGGGATGACTGCCCCGGCGGGATCGCCTCCATTGTGGGGGCGCACCACGGCAAGCCACAGAGCTGCGCGGCGGTCGATGATCAGTTAGAGGGTTGGGAGAGCAACTACTACCCCAAGGGACAGAAAAAGGTCTGGGAGAACTTCTGGACAGAACTGCTCATGACTGTTTTGCAGGACTGTGGCTTTGACGACACAGCGGAGTTGGATGATCTGAATCCGCAGGAGGAAGTGCTTCTGACCGGACTTCTGATCATGGCAGACTGGATCGCCAGCAATACGGAATACTTTCCCCTGATCCCGGTAGAGGAGTTGGGCAGCATGGAGGATTACCCGGCGCGGGTGGACAGGGCTTGGGAAAAGCTGGCGCTGCCCTTCCCGTGGGAGGCACAGCCGGGCATCGCAGACCCGCAGGAGTTTGCGGTGCGGTTCGGCTTTGCGCCCAATGCGGTGCAGAGGGCTGTTCTGGAGGCTGTGGATACCGCAGCGGAACCGGGCATCCTGATTTTGGAAGCACAGATGGGCGTGGGTAAAACCGAGGCGGCGCTGGCCGCTGCGGAGGTCATGGCCAGCCGGTTCGGGCTGGGTGGTGTCTTTTTCGGGCTGCCCACACAGGCCACGGCAAACGGCATCTTTCCCCGGCTGCTTGGCTGGGCAGACACACAGTCTGAGGAGACGCTGCCGCAGGCTATAAAGCTGGCACACGGCATGGCAGAACTGAACGAGTGCTATCTGCGGCTGCAGGGGCGCGGGGTGCAGTTGGAGGAGGACGCGCAGGAAGCGCATCAGGTGCAGGTACACCAGTGGTTTCGGGGAAACAAGCAGGCACTGCTGGCAAACTTTGTGATTGGAACAGTGAATCAGTTGCTGCTGGCGGCACTTGCCCAGAAGCACGTTATGCTGCGGCATCTGGGGCTTGCGGGCAAGGTGGTCATTATTGACGAGTGCCACGCCTACGATACCTACATGAACTGCTATCTGGACCGTGCACTGGAATGGCTGGGCTGGTACAAGGCGCCGGTCATCCTGCTGTCAGCCACCCTGCCTGCCCGGCGGCGCGCGGAACTGGTCGAGGCTTACCAGCAGAAAAAGGCTGTCCCGGACGTCCCATGGAAAACCAGCTGCGGCTATCCGCTGCTGACATGGACGGACGGCGCAGAGGTAAAGCAGACGGCCATCCCACCAGACGCACCCGGTAAAACGGTGCAGCTGACCACGCTCACAGAGCCGGAGTTGCCCGCGCTGCTGCGCCGGAAGCTGGCAGAGGGCGGCTGCGCGGGAGTGATCGTCAACACGGTCAAAAAAGCGCAGAAGATCGCGCAGCTGCTGCGGGAAAGCCTGCCGGACAAAGAGGTGCAGCTGTTCCATGCGCAGTTCCTGATGCCGGACCGCGCAGCGCGGGAAAACCAGCTGATGGCACGCATTGGCAAGGGCTCTGAACCGGAGCGCCGGAACGACCTGATCGTGGTGGGCACGCAGGTGATGGAGCAGTCGCTGGACATTGATCTGGACGTTCTTGTTACAGAGCTTTGCCCCATGGATCTGCTGTTGCAGCGCATCGGACGGTTGCACCGTCACCGCCGCAGCCGCCCCGCCCCATTGCAGCGGGCCTGCTGCGCGGTGCTGGACACCGGGGAAGATGCCTTTGATGCGGGCAGCGAGGCGGTATATGGACAGTGGTTGCTCTGGCGCACCCGGAAGTTTCTGCCCCGGAGCATCCGGCTGCCGGAGGAAATCTCTCCGCTGGTGCAGCAGGTCTACGGCTGGGAGCGGGAAGCTCCCGGTGGAGCGCAGGGGGAGGAAATGCGCTGCGTATATGAGCAGACGCAGGAGAAAAAGAAAGCGCGCGCCGAGGCGTACCTTGTGCCGCAGCCGGAAACGCACCGGCTGGCGCAGTTGAATACGCTGGACGACTGGATGCAGAACGAGGGTGCCCGCTCCGACCCGGCGGCGCGGGCAGCAGTGCGGGACGGCGACCCCTCGGTAGAGGTGCTTGTAATGCAGTGTCGGGCAGACGGCAGCATCCACTTTCTGCCGTGGCAGGAGGGTGGCAGCGCCGTAGCTGCTGACAGCCCGCCCCCGCCGGAAACGGCACTGAAGATTGCCCGGCAGAAGCTGCGGCTCCCGGCGGTGTTCGGCAAAGCGTGGAAGGTGGATAGGGTCATCCGGGAGTTGGAAGCGGACAACCGCAGCGGACTTGCGGCGTGGCAGCTGTCTCCGCTGCTGCACGGAGAGCTGGTGTTGCTACTGGACGAAAACCTGACCGCCCATCTTGCGGGCATGGAGCTTTGTTATGACCGTGAAAACGGCCTGACCTACCAAAAGGAGGAAACGGATGAAGGAGATCGAATTTAACCTGTTGACGGAGCCGTGGGTCCGGGTTCGTCGGCCAGATAATACGGTGCAGGAAGTTTCTTTGACGGACGCACTGCTCCATGCGCAGGATTATGTGGATCTGGCAGGCGAAATGCCCACGCAGGATGCCGCCGTGCTGCGGCTGTTGCTGGCGGTGCTGTTCACCGTGTTCTCCCGGGTGGATGCAAAGGGAAAACCCCAACCGCTGGCACAGAGCGATGATGCACTGGAGCGCTGGAGCGAGCTGTGGCAGCTTGGGCATTTCCCGGCAGAGCCTGTCCGGGACTATCTGGAGCAGTGGAAGGACCGCTTCTGGCTGTTCCACCCGACACACCCCTTCTGGCAGGTGCCGCAGGCAAAGATCGGCACGGAATACGGCGCGGCCAAACTCAACGGTGAAATGTCGGAAAGCAGCAATAAACTCCGGCTCTTTCCACTGTATGCGGGGCAGAGCAAGGAGCAGCTGAGCTATCCGCAGGCGGCGCGGTGGCTGCTGTGCGTGAACGGCTATGATGACACCTCCGCGAAGCCAAAAGGAAAGGGACTTCCGTCAGTAGGAGCCGGGTGGCTGGGCAAAATCGGTTTTATTCAGGCACAGGGCGATAATCTGTACGAGACCCTGATGCTGAACCTGACGCTGCTGCGCGACAGCCGGGAATGCTGGGGCGAAAGCAAGCCCTGTTGGGAATTGGAAGAACCAAAGAGCGCGGAACGGACAGAAATTTGCTGCCCGGACAACCCGGCACAGCTGCTCACCCTGCAATCCAGAAGGCTGTTGCTGCACAGGACAGGGGAGAATGTGGATGGGTTCTGTCTGCTGGGAGGAGATTTCTTCCCCAGAGAAAACGTCTTTGCCGAACAGATGACCATCTGGCGCACGATGCCAATCAAGAAAAATGAACCGGTGGTGTTTGTGCCCTGTCGTCATGACCCGGCTAAACAATTCTGGCGGGAGTTCCCGGCGGTCTTTTGTCAGGACAGCGGGCATCGCCCGGGCGTTGTATGCTGGATCGAAAAGTTGCAGGAAAAGAGATTGAAACTTCTGGATCCCCGCAGAAAGGTACATTTCCGTATCTCCGGTGTCCAATATGGCGATAAGGACTTCTTTGTAAATGATTCTTTCAGCGACAGCCTGACCTTTCAGGCAGGGATTCTGGATGAGATAGGGCGTCCATGGCAGAGTCGGATCGTCAGAGAAATCGAGCGCTGTGAACAGACAGCGGCGCTGGTAGGACATTTTGCGCAGGAACTGGCAATTGCCGCCGGTGACCGGAATGAAAATGCAGGCGGCGCGGTTCGTGCACAATTCTACTTTGCAGTGGATCAGCCTTTTCGGCAGTGGCTGCAGGCGATCGACCCGGAGCAGGACGACCCGGATGAGGCAGCGCTGCGCTGGCAGGCGCAGGCGCGAAACATCGCGGAAAAGCTGGGAAAACAGATGGTGATGGAGGCCGGAAATGCCGCCCTGAAGGGACACCGCATTGTGGTGGATAAGGATAAAAAGACCGAGCGCACCATCCTGTATACCTCGCCAAAGGCCTATAATCGTTTCCGCACAAGGCTTTGGGAGATCTATCCCAAAACAGAACCATAAAGGGAGAATTGTATGAAAACACAGGACGTCAAACTGTATGCGGCGCAGCAGCTGCACAGGCTTCAGTCTCTGCCGGACAACCAGCGGCGGGCAGAGCTGGCAAAGCTGCGTCGGGGCATCGGCCACGCACCCGGCGAACTGCCGGAACTGTGGGGAAGTTTTTTGCTGGAAATGCCGGAAAGCTTTCAGGGCCGCAGTGCTCCCTCGGCGGCAGAGTGGGCGGTCTACCTTGCCCTGACCCTGTATGCTATGCATCAGCAGGGGAACGACCGCCCCATGAACTGCCCTGGCAACACACTGGGGCGTGCGGTGCGGCAGCTGGCAGAGCGGAACAGTGCCGGACAGGACTGGACCGAGGCCAGTGTGCTCCGGCGGTTCAACGCGCTGGCCACCGCAGAAGAAATTACCGAGATCAGCTACCATCTGCGGGGCATGATCCAGCTGCTGAGCGCGGCAAAGGATGGCGGCATCCCGCTGGACTATCCGCAGCTTGCGGCAGACCTGTATGAATTGCAATGCACCGACCCGCGGTATGCGCAGACCCCCGCCAATGTTCGTCTACGGTGGGGACAGGACCTGTACCGCGACCCGAAGCCTGCACCGGATGAGAAAGAAAAGGAGAATTGATCATGAATAAGCGCCTGTATGTTGATTTCCACATTTTGCAGACCGTCCCGCCCAGCTGCATCAACCGGGACGATACCGGCAGCCCAAAAACGGCAGTGTACGGCGGTGTGCTCCGCGCCCGGGTATCCTCGCAGGCATGGAAGCATGCCATGCGCGCAGCCTTTGCGGAGAATGCTCAGCTGGACGTGGGCAAGCGCACTAAAAAGGCCGCAGAACTGGTGAAGGCGCAGATCCTTGCACTGGCCCCGGAACTGGATACGGACAAGCTGGCAAAAAAAGCGCTGGAGAATGCGGGCATCAAGAGCGACGATAAGGGCACCAAGGCACTGTTCTTCATGAGCACTGCGCAGGCAAAGGCATTGGCAGAGCTGGCTGTGGAGGGCTCTGCGGATAAAAAGCAGTATCGGGATGCCCTGAAAGCGGCGCCCTCGATGGACATGGCGCTGTTTGGCCGTATGGTGGCAGATGACCCTTCTCTGAACTATGACGCCGCTGCGCAGGTGGCACACAGTATCTCCACTCATGCTGTGCAGAACGAGTACGATTACTTTACCGCCGTGGATGACTGTCAAGCAGAGGACAACGCCGGTGCAGGCCATCTGGGCACGGTGGAGTACAACTCCTCCACCTTGTACCGCTATGCCACAGTGAACGTGATGGAGCTGGCCGGGCAGCTGGGTGCAGCGCAGGCCGCGGAAACGGTGCGGGCCTTTGGTGAGGCGTTCCTCTTCTCCATGCCCACCGGCAAGCAGAACACCTTTGCAAACCGCACTCTGCCGGATGCGGTATATGTGACCCTGCGGGAGGATCAGCCGGTGAACCTGTGCGGCGCATTCGAGCGTGCCGTGCCCCGCAGTGCGCAGGGGTATGCCGCGCCTTCCAAGGCGGCACTGGCACAGTATGCGCAGCAGATGTACAGCAGCTTTGCCGAGGCCCCGGCGCAAAGCTTTACCGTGGGCAGCGGGCTGGAGGAACTGGCTCCGGCGCAGACGGCAAAGGCTATGCTGGACGCACTGGAAAAGGCTGTCCGGGATGCACTTGCCGGAAATGAGGTGGGGTAATGGCAACGCTGTTGCTTCGGCTGGCAGCGCCTTTACAGGCGTGGGGCGCGGACTCCAAATTTGAGACCCGCAAGACGGGCCGTGAACCCACCAAGAGCGGCGTGATCGGCCTTTTGGCGGCAGCTCTGGGGCTGCGGCGGGACGAGCGCGAAGCACTGCTCCGATTGACCGGGCTGCGGTTTGGCGTCCGCGTGGAGCGGGAAGGGCAGCTGCTGGTGGACTACCACACGGCAAAGACGCAGGATGAAAAGACCTCTTATGTGACCTACCGCCATTATTTGCAGGACGCCGTGTTTCTGGCCGGGATCGAAAGCACCGACACTGCACTTTTGCAGCAGCTGCAGCAGGCGCTGCTGCACCCGGCCTTTCCGCTATATCTGGGCCGCCGCTCCTGTCCGCCCACCCTGCCGCTTTGTCTGGGACTGCGGCAATGTTCTTTGCAGGAAGCACTGCAGACAGAACCGCCGCTGTGTCCGGGACGGCAGAGCCGGATCTTGTTGGACGCCGATCCGCTGGAGCCGGGCACGGCTCCGCAGCGGGATGTGCCGGTGAGCTTTGACCCGCATCATCGGCAGTACGGCTACCGCTCGGTACGGGAGCTTTGGCAGAAAGTGCCGGACAGCCCGGAGACTACGGAGCACGATCCGTTCCGGGAATTGTAAAAAGGGGGGCGAGAGAATGTATTTATCACGAGTAGAACTAGATCCCACCCGCCGCAGCACCATGGCTGCGCTGTCGGCACCGCAAAAACTGCATGGCGCAGTGGAAAGCGCTTTTGCAGGGGAGCGCCGCCGCAGACTGTGGCGGTTGGATCGTCTGGGAGAGCGGTTGTATCTGCTGCTGCTCAGCGAAGATGCGCCAGAGCTGTCCGGCGTGGTGGAGCAGTTTGGCACCGGAGCGGCTGCGGAGACCCGCAGCTACGACCCGCTTTTGCAGCGGGTGGAGCCGGGCAGCTGCTGGCAGTTTCGGCTGACCGCAAACCCCACCAAAAGCTGCAAAGACCCCCAAAACCACGCAGCGCGGGGAACTGTAGCCGCACATTGCACGACACAGTACCAGAAGCAGTGGCTGTTGGAGCGCGCCGCAAAGCACGGCTTTGCCCTGCGGGAGGAGGAATTTACCGTGACCCGGGTGCAGTGGCAGCACTTTGCCAAGCACGGCACCCGGCCGGTGACCCTGTTGGCAGTGACCTATGAGGGCATTTTGCAGGTGACCGATGCAGAGCAGTTCCGGGCACTGCTGTGTCAGGGCATGGGGCGCGGCAAGGCCTATGGCCTTGGACTGATGACCGTTATGCGCGGAGGAAACTGAGATGGACGAGATGCCGGGCATGATCCGGCCGGACCTGCAGGCGCTGCCGCAGGTGAAAGACCGGATGACCTTTCTGTATCTGGAACACTGCACCCTTGGCCGACAGGACGGCGCAATCACCGTTACAGACGAAAAAGGGATCGTTCAGATCCCGGCGGCGGGCATCTCGGTGCTGCTGCTGGGGCCGGGTACACGGGTGACCCACCGTGCCATGGAACTTATGGGTGACACGGGCGTGGGTGCTGTCTGGGTAGGTGAGCACGGTGTGCGGTATTACGCCCATGGCCGTCCCCTGACCACCCACTCGCAGCTGTTGCTGCGGCAGGCAGAACTGGTCAGCAACACCCGCAAGCACCTGGATGTGGTACGCAAGATGTATCAGCTCCGTTTCCCGGACGAAGATATCTCCCGGCTGACGATGCAGCAGCTGCGGGGACGCGAGGGCAGCCGTGTGCGGCAGGTATACCGCAAAGCTTCCAAGGATACCGGTGTTCCGTGGAGCGGCCGACTGTACCGCCCGGAGGATTTTGCATCGGGAGATGCCGTCAATCAGGCGCTTTCTGCCGGGCACGCCTGTTTGTACGGTCTGGCGCACGCGGTGATCGTGGCATTGGGCTGCGCCCCGGGTCTTGGCTTTGTTCATGTGGGGCACGAGTGCTCCTTTGTGTACGATATTGCCGACCTGTACAAGGCCGAGGTGACCATTCCCATCGCCTTTGAAGTGGCGGCACAGGCTCCGGACGACCTGCCGGCCGTAGTGCGCCGCCGGGTGCGGGATGCCATGGTAGAGCATCATATTCTGGAGCGCATGGTGCACGATATCCGGTATCTGCTCCTGAATGCGGATGAGCGGGAACAGGAGCCGGAAGCTGTTTATCTGTGGGACAACAAAGTGGGCACTGTGGCCAACGGCATCAATTATTTTGAAGAAGAGGGTGATGAAACATCGTAGTTCTCACCATGACGAACTGCCCGCCAAAACTGCGCGGGGATCTGTCCAAATGGTTGTGCGAGATCAACACGGGCGTTTATGTGGGCAATGTGAGCAGCCGCGTCCGATTCCATCATCGAATATGGAGCGCTGCGGGTCCGGGACGGTGTACCGGTGGAGGAGCTGACCATGCTGGTCCGCGTGGAAGAAAACGTTCCGGCAGAGATCACAGCCCTGACAGGACTCAGCGCTGCGGAATTGCAGCAGGGAACAGAACCACGGGAAGCGCTGAATAGCTTTTTGTTGTTTATTGGCAAAGACCCACTGGTGGGACATAATATTGCCTTTGATCTGGAGTTTCTGCGCATGACCTGCAAACGATATGGCTTTCCGGCACCGACCAACCGCCAGATCGACCTTGCACAACTTGCCCGCCGAAACCTTACAAGGATCGCAAATTATAAGCTGGTGACGCTGGCACAGCATTTTCAGCTGGCAGAAAAAGTGGAGCATCGCGCCCTGCCGGACTGCCGTCTGATACAACAGGTTTATTGCAAACTGAAGGAAACAGCGGTACAATAGCAACAGGAGGCACGGTGCTACGGGATCTTTTTAGTCTTTTCCCCGCATACGCGGGGGTGATCCTACTGCCCCGGCACTACCCCGGCGGGAACGGTGCTTTTCCCCGCATACGCGGGGGTGATCCCGCCGACCGCATGGACATGAAGAAGCTGCTGGGCTTTTCCCCGCACATGCGGGGGGTGATCCCACCCACGCCGGATGCACCTGTGCCAATTGTAAGCTTTTCCCCGCATACGCGGGGGTGATCCCAAGTGCTAGATGTCATCACATACCAGCTCACACTTTTCCCCGCACATGCGGGGGTGATCCTGGGTACCTGTTCCACCCATTCTTCCTGCGCCTCTTTTCCCCGCACATGCGGGGGTGATCCTCGTTCAAGGCCCTGCTGGTAGCTTCGATTATGCTTTTCCCCGCACATGCGGGGATCCGTACGCGG
>ULYU01011929.1_pt1 | contig 9555 bp, 11 predicted proteins | sample 1962481 | NCBI WGS metagenome assembly ULYU01 (sample SAMEA4835872, study PRJEB28245) | human gut metagenome | biome: gut microbiome; material: fecal sample | place: Denmark | collected 2008 | reverse complement strand
TATTTGTCAAGGTACTTGATATGGTGCGTTTACGTAAATAAAGGAGGAGAAGTTTTTTTGATTCAGCTAAAAGATCTTCTGATCGAACTAAAAGACAAAAAGTTAAAGTTGCTTTTCCCTCTGTCAAGATACAGTATGAATGATAGAATTGAGAATTATTTGGACTACGAGCGAACAAGAGTGATGATGGGTGAAAATGAATTGTTATTTGTTGTTGAGACAAATTGTAGCTTTTTGAACACCGAAGAGGAAGATAATGCTTTTCCGCTCAACATTATTAATTGTATTAGGCTTCTTTCAAAAAAATTATCTATAGAATTGAAGGAGACCATATTAAACGGGAAAGCTGTTTCACGATTTGGTGGAATATGTAAAGCACTTATCATTGATATGGATGATTAGAAATACGCTTTAATTAGGAGAAAAGTCGATTGGAAGAAACCTCATGGAATGTCAAAATCAAGCGTCTAGAGAAAAGATACACCAAGTGGTTGATTAGCTTATAGCAGATGAAAATCACAATATTGTATACTTTTCACAATGAAAAACAAAATAAGGATGTATATATGGTTGCTCTTCGAGATGAAGGAAAGCTGATTGGGTACTACGAGAAACATGAATATAGAAATACAGAGAAAATGAAACTTTATGATTTGCAGTAGGTGAAGCAGATGAATATACAGATTTTTGGAACTAAGAAATGCAATGATACAAAGAAAGCAGAACGTTTCTTCAAGGAGCGTGGCATAAAGTATCAGTTCATTGATATGAAAGAAAAAGGCATGAGCAAGGGAGAGTTTACTTCTGTTGCACAGGCTAATGGCGGTCTTGAAAATATGATTAACTGGGATGGAAAAGACCAGGATATACTTGCTCTTATTAAGTATATTGCAGATGAAGATAAACTGGAAAAGATACTTGAGAATCCGCAGGTAATTAAAACACCTGTAGTAAGAAACGGAAAGCAATCTACACTTGGATATCAGCCTGATGTATGGAAGGGATGGAATTAAAGGTAAAGAAAATGTTAAATATGGAGAATACCATGTCAAACACCACTCTTACACAACTGCAAGAAGGCCTAACAACTGCATATATTGACGGTACAGCCGCTGCCAATCTGGCATACAAGCCTGCCTTCGTGTCGAATAATCCGGAAGAGGGCAAGAAAGTTATTTCCGTCATAGAAGATGAGCTGATGAAGTGTGACCAATTCCAGATCAGTGTGGCGTTTATTACGATGGGTGGAATTACGCCTCTCTTGCAGACGTTGAAGGAACTGGAGAAGAGGCAGATCCCGGGTCAGATCTTAACGACAAACTATCTTAACTTTAGTGAGCCCAGAGCATTGAAGAAGCTGCAGGAACTGTCCAATGTTACTTTGAAGATGTATGATGTGGATCGGGCAGATCAGGGCTTCCACACTAAAGGCTACATTTTTAAGAAGGAAGAGATCTATCGTATTATCATCGGTAGCTCCAATATCACAAGTGCTGCTTTGACGAAAAATAAGGAGTGGAATACCAAAATTGTTTCCACAGAGCAGGGCGAAATTGCGATGGAGATCGTAAAGGAATTCCACCAGCTGTGGGATTCTAAGTATGCGCTTTTTTATGATGATTTCTATGAGAATTATAAGCAAAAGTATGAGATCATCAAAAAGCAGAGGGAAATAGCAAAACGGGACGAGATATCTTCCACGGAGAAGTATAAGCTGGAACCGAATTCTATGCAGGTAGGGTTTATTACGAATCTTCGTAGGATTGTGGATGCTGGAGAAAATAGAGCACTGCTGATTTCTGCTACTGGTACAGGCAAGACGTATGCGTCGGCCTTTGCCATGCGAGAGTTAGGATTTAAGCGTGTTCTGTTTTTGGTACATAGATCTACCCTCGCGAAACAGGCATTGACATCATTCCGAAAAGTATTTGAAGATAAGAAGTCAATGGGCATTGTTGGGGCAGGATATTCAGATTATGAGGCTGATTATATTTTTGCTATGGTGGAGACTCTTCATAAAGCGGATAATTTGAGGAAATTTGATCCGGAAGAGTTTGATTGCATTGTTTTAGATGAAGCGCATCATAGCCCGGCGAATACTTATCAGAAGGTCATGGAGTATTTCAAACCGAAATTATTCCTGGGTATGACAGCAACGCCGGATAAGAGGGATGATGGGGATGCTTCCAGGAATGTATACGAATTGTTCCATTATCAGATCGCTTACGAGATCAGGCTGCAGCAGGCGATGGAAGAGGATTTACTATGTCCATTTCATTATTTTGGAATTAGTGATATTTCCATGATAACGGATGAACAAGCGAAGGCAAGAAATATTTCGGAGGAATATTTTGGAAGATTAACCGGTGACGAGCGTGTAAGACATGTCATCGAACAGGCGAGATATTATGGATATAGCGGTGATCGCGTTAAGGGACTTATATTCTGCAGCAGGAATAGGGAATGTGAGGAGCTGTCTGCAAAGTTCAATAGACTGGGATACCGTACCGTAGCACTAAGCGGCAAGAATACCGATCGTGAACGAGAAGCAGCATTTGAACGTCTGGCAATGAACGAAGAGGATGCAACAGAGGCAATGCAGCCTTTAGACTACATTTTTTCAGTAGATATTTTGAATGAAGGTGTAGATATCGTAGAAGTGAACCAGGTGATCATGCTTCGCCCTACGCAGTCTCCTATTGTATTTATACAGCAGCTTGGCAGAGGACTTAGAAAAGCCGAGAACAAGGAATACGTGGTAATTCTTGATTTCATTGGAAACTATAATAACAATTTTATGATTCCGGTGGCATTGTTTGGGGATAGAACTTATAATGCGGATACGATCAGAAAATATGTGATTTCAGGGAATAATACGATACCCGGAGCCTCCACAGTACATTTTGATGAAATTGCAAAAGAAAAAATATTCAATTCTATTGATAAGATCAGAGGAATGAAATCGATTATAAGAGAAAGCTATATTTCTCTGAAAAATAGAATTGGACGAATTCCCCTGTTGTATGACTTCTATGAGCAGGGAGAGATTGATCCGTTGGTAATTATCAAAGAATATAAGACATATTGGCAGTTCCTGGAAGCTGTTGAGACGGGAAAGGACTCCTGTAAATTGAATGATCAGGAAAAGCTGATATTAGAATATCTGTCTAAGACCATTTTGAGTGGAGTCAGGCCTAGTGAGTTATGCATTTTAAAAGAATTTCTAGACAAAGATACCATCTCGACTAGCGATGTTCGAAGAGAACTCGAATATGAGTATGATTATTTTATAACGGATCAGGAAGTAGAGGAATCCGTCAAAGTTCTGCAAGGGCATTTTGTTAGTAAAGACGATGAATACCAGAAATATAAATTTATGAACATATTGCGCCCTGACGGAGAACGCACTATGAGGAGTGTGGAAGCTTATCAGAGATGCTTGCAGAACGAAGAGTTTAATGCTCAGATCAGGGATATTATCAAAGTTGGACTGGCTAGATATAAGGATAAATATACCAAGGGTAAATCAGAAGATACACCTTTTGTATTATATGAGAAGTATTCCCGAAGAGATGTGAGTCTGTTGATGAATTGTGGCAAAGATCTGTCATCTACAATGTATGGAATGAGTCGGATAGGTGACGATGTATTTATTTTTATTACTTATCATAAAGAAGAAGCCGAGGAAGGTAAAAATTACGCAGATGGCAAGCCGGATTATGCAGATGCTTTTGAAGATAATCTGATTTTCAAGTGGGATTCTCAGATTGGTAAAGATAATAGCAGTCCTTATATGCAGAAGGTTTTGACGGCTCCGAGAAAACATTTGTTGGTGAAAAAGAGTGATGCAGAGACCGGTTTTTATTATATGGGACAGTTTGACATTGTGGAATCTGCAGATAGCCAGAAGGAAGATAATAATGGTAAAATGAAACCGATCGCGAAGGTGACCATGAAAATGCATCATCCCGTACGCGAGGATTTATTAAGATATTTACAGAGTAATATTTCAAAGGAGAACGAGGCAGTATGAAAACCATTCGCGTAGTCGCAGCCGTAATCTGCGATTCCATAGAGCATAAAACCAAAATTTTTTCCACCGCAAGAGGCTACGGAGAATTTAAAGGTGGCTGGGAATTTCCCGGCGGAAAGATCGAAGCCGGGGAGACCCCACAGCAGGCAGTTGTCAGAGAGATCCGTGAGGAACTGGATGCCACGGTTAAGGTCGGAGACCTGATAGATACCATAGAGTACGATTACCCGGCATTTCATTTATCCATGGATTGTTTCTGGTGTGAGGTCGCTTCAGGAGAGTTGAAGCTTCTCGAGGCGGAGGCCGCCAGGTGGCTGACGAAGGAGGAACTGGATTCCGTGCAGTGGCTTCCGGCGGATGTGACATTGATTGATAAGATCAGAAAGTGCATGGAGTAGGCGTACAGCCGACGAAGAGGTAGTAGCTATGCTATATAAATTGAACCCAAACAAGCAGGATTATACGAAAGTAAAACGTGTCACCTTAGCGGAGATCGGCTGGAAAGAACTGGATTTGCAGCGTCTGATGTCTTCGCATATTCAGGACTTTATTTATTCCAACGATCTGCTCACGATTTTTAATGAGCGTCCGAGACAGGAGGAACCGGACATTCTTGCGATTGACAGGAATGGAGATTTATATATTCTGGAACTGAAGAGATGGAGCTCGGATAGGGAAAATCTCCTGCAGGTGCTTCGGTATGGGCAGTTATATGGCAGCAGCAATTACGATGAGTTGAATGAACTTTTTCAGAAATACAGCAAATCCAATGCGGAATTGTTGGAGATACATAAGCAGTATTTCGATCTTCCGGATGATAAAGCATTGCGCAAGAGCGATTTTAACATGCACCAGCATTTCCTTATTGTTACCAACGGACTTGATCAGAATACAGTAGATGCGATCAGATATTGGAAGAACAACGGCTTGAGTATCGATGCTATTATTTACTGGGTGTTTGAGATCAATGGGGAACATTATATTGAGTTCAATATGTATTCTCCCATCGAGGGTTATCTGGAGTATGAAGGGAATAATTATGTTTTAAATACCAACTATTCCAATAATAAGAATCACACGGATGATATGATAAACGAGCAGAAAGCAGCGGCTTATTATCCGGGCTGGAGAGAGAAGATCGGGAAGCTCCAGCGTGGAGACACTGTATTTTTATACAAGAGCGGCTACGGTATTATCGCATACGGTACAGCGGACGGAAAACTGGAGAAAAAGGACTGCGATGGTTATAAGGATTATGAGTATTACATGCATCTGGATGATTTTACGGTTCTGAAAAAGCCGTTAAGTGCATCGAAGATGAAGGAATTAACGAAGCAGGGATTTCCGTTTCGGACGACGATGTTTTACATGAGTGAGGAATGTAAAGACATCCTTATGAAGGAGATTAAGAATAATTATTTATAGACAAGTGCTGTGTTGACAAGTGCTGGAATTGTTAGTACTATAATCTCAAAGCATATATTCTTACGATTCCGGCAGCGAGAGCTGATCCACACATCTATATCATTTCAATGAATTCTATGCTTTTATACCACATTAACCATGCATGCACAGCATAGTACGTTGAATGACAAGTGGATAGGACAGGCGAAGTGTACCTTCTTGATTTCAAGTGCTATGGGAACAGGAGGACACTATGAAGAAACGCAGCTACGAATTGCTTATTGCTAACCGCAAATACAAGGATACTATTTTTCGATGGATATTTTCCCAAATCGAAAATTTGTTATCTCTGTATAATGCAGTAACAGGGAAACATTATCAGAACCCGGAAGAGTTGGAGATCGTGACTCTGGAAAATGCCATTTATATGGGCATGAAGAATGATCTGGCATTTGTACTGGAAATGGGATTGTACCTGTATGAACATCAGTCTACGTATAACCCAAATATTCCGTTGCGGGATCTGTTCTACATAGCCAGCGAGTATCAGAAACTGGTGGATGAGAAATCCTTATATTCGTCTGGTATTCAAAAGATTCCGACGCCGAATTTCCGTAAACGTCAAATCATGCGCCTTGTCGAACTGACTTTTTTATGCCAAACTCTAAAGAACACGAAAAAACTAATAGTTTTTTAGAGGAGGCAAACACAATGGATCAATCAACTCACGATGTTCGCATGACCAACTGGCTAAACATCATCAGTCAGTGCCAGAACCGTCCTGCCGGTATTTCGGCAAAGCAATGGCTTGCCGAAAATGATGTAAATGAAAAATCTTACTATTACTGGCTCCGTAAGATTCGCCGGGAAGCCTATGAGCACAGGGCAGAACTTCCGGATGTAACCAAGTCTTCAGAACTCTCTTTTGTGGAAGTGCCATTAAAAGCTCCGGAATCTTCCGATGCATTACACCACACAGATATCAGCATGGTACCTTCCGCGGTACTAAAAACAGACAGACTTACCATTGAAATTTCAAACGATATTTCAGCATCCCTGCTGACCGGTCTTTTACAGGAGGTGCTTCATGCTTGAAGATTCAGCCGGGATCCGCAGGGTAGTTCTTGCCTGCGGATATGTGGATCTCCGTAAAGGGATCGATGGTCTGTCCATGATCATCGGTGACAGATATCATCAGAATCCTTTTGAAAAAGGAACCCTCTTCCTCTTCTGCGGCAGACGGTCTGACCGGATCAAAGGCCTTCTCTGGATGGGTGACGGTTTCCTCCAGCTTTACAAAAGGCTGGAAGCCGGTTCCCTGTCATGGCCAAGAACCAGTGAAGAAGCCGCAGACCTTACCGAGGAGCAGTTCCGGTATCTTATGATGGGGCTGAATCCACTGAACCCGAAAGTAAAGGAAGTAACGCCAAAGAGTCCGGTCTGATTTGTGCAAAACATAGATTTTTTCCTGCCGTATAGCGGTTCCGGTTTGTAGCAGTGCCAGCCGGATTTTGAGCCTTCTGTATGGGGCCCATGCCTGCACCGTGCGGAGAGGACGGCTTTTTCAGTTCCTTGAAAACTTTATATTTCCTTATGCCTACAGCTGTCATACAGCCTTACAGGTATAGGCAGAATGACGAAGCCTGCTTGTCAGACGATTCGCAATCCCTTTTATTTTCTGGTATAATAAGACCAGAAATAAGGAGCAGATGATGGCAGCAAAACACACACTGGAAGAACTGAATAACTGCAGCCGGGAAGAACTGATCACGATGATCCTCATGATGCAGGGACAGCTGGATGCCCTGAATGAGAACATCGAGAAGCTGATCGAGCAGGTGCGTATCGCCAACAGTTACCGGTTTGGAAAACACACGGAAACCCTGGATTCCATTGACGGACAGCTATCTTTCTTCGATGAGGCGGAAAGCTGCTGTGACCTGTCTGCACCGGAACCGGCCGAAGAAGAAGTCATCCCTTCACGCCGCCGGAAGAAAAAGGGACAGCGTGAGACCGACCTGAAAGATTTCCCGGTGGATATCATTCCTCCTTATCGTGTATCCAAAGAAGAACTGGATAACTTTTACGGAGCAGGCAACTGGCGCCGACTGGAGGATGAAACCTATAAAAGGCTGCGGCATGAGCCGGAATCCTGGACGGTTGAAGTGCACACCGTAGAGGTCTATCTCGGAACAGGTGGGGAACACCAGGATGAATTCTTACGCGGAAAGCGCCCGAAGGATCTGCTTCGCGGAAGCATTGTTACTCCTTCCCTGCTTGCGTCCATCCTGAATGTAAAGTACGTGAATTCCTCTGCCCTGCACAGGATCGAGCAGGAATTTAAACGTAACGGTGTAAATATTTCCCGGCAGACCATGTCGAACTGGATCATCCGCTGCTCGGAAAAATATTTTGTTCCTTTTGTGGAATGCATGAAGCAGGAACTGCTTTCACTTCCCGTCACACAATCAGACGAGACTCCGACACAGGTGATCGGGGACAGTGACCGCCCCAACAGCATGTGCTATATGTGGGTGCACCGTTCCGGAGAGTTCTATAAAGACCGTCCGGTAGTGGTCTATGAGTACCAGAAGGGACGTGGCCACGAAAAGCCCCTGAATTTCTACCGGGATTATAAAGGGATCCTTGTCACGGACAGTCTGGAGCAGTATCATCTGCTGGACAGAAAGCTGCCGGATGTGACAAATGCCAACTGCTGGGCGCATGCAAGAAGAGCTTTTGCGGATGCGGTGAAAGCAGCAGATAAAAAGGATCCGCAGGCCGTGAAAAGCTCCGTGGCATACCGGGCATTGCAGAAGATCGCGGAATTCTACAGCATCGACACCGGGTTAAAAGAGCTTCCGAAGGAAGAACGTCTTAAGCAGAGGCAGGAAAAAATACAGCCGATGGTTGAGGAGTTTTTTGCGTGGGTAAAACAGCAGGTGTCTGAATATGCCGTACCGCCAAAGTCAAAAACCGGTCAGGGACTGAATTTCATCATCAATCAGGAGAAATATTTAAAAGTGTTCCTGACAGATGGTGATGTTCCCATAGATAACTCTGCATCGGAACGGGCTATCCGTACTTTCTGTGTCGGTAAAAAGAACTGGATGTTCCATAACACAGCAAGAGGAGCCGAAGCGAGTGCCCTTGTCTACAGCATTTCAGAAACAGCCAAACTGAATAACCTGCGCCCGTACTATTACTTCAGACATATCCTGACAGAGCTGCCGAAGCTGTGCGATAAAAAAGGAAATATAGATCCGGCAAAACTGGACATTCTGATGCCCTGGTCATCAGAGCTTCCGGAGGAATGCCGAAAACCACGTCACTCATAAGGGTGGCGTTGATTTTAAGTGCACGCGCATGATTTGACGTTTACGAATTTCCTGGTGTTTTATAATGGGACAGACCGGGACGTTCCGGATCGGACAGAACTGCGGTTGTCGGATGCTTTTGAGAATCCGATGCAGGATCCGGCGCTGGAATTAAAGGTTACGATGTTAAATATCAATGCCGGACATAATGAGGAACTGATGAATAACTGCCATGTTTTATGGGAATATGCAGAGTATGTGGCAAGAGTCAGAAAGTACGCAGCGGAAATGCCATTGAATGAGGCGGTGGAACTGGCGATTACCGAATGCATTAACGAAGGAATCCTTACGGAATTCCTGCAGCACAATCGGGCGGAGGTGTACAAGGTGAGTATATTTGAGTATGACAAGGAAAAAGAAGAAAAGAAGCTCCGTAAGGCTGAACGGGAGTGTGGGCGCGAAGAAGGACGCATGGAAGAGAGAAAGTCATTGCTGGCTCTGATCGCAAAAATGAGTGCCGGAGGAGATGCGGATAAGATTATACGATTAGAGGATCCGGAAGTAATGAATGCAATGCAGAAGAAGTATGGAACTGGCAAGGTGAACGGATCAACATGGAGAGGATTCTGATCAGATACCGGGGGAGAATGGTATGATTTACATAACGGGAGATACGCATGGGGATTTCGCAAGGTTTTCCGCCAAAAGATTACGGAGAGCCGGCATGGAGCTGACGCAGGAGGATTACATCATTATCTGCGGAGATTTTGGACTGTGCTGGGCGAAGGATAAAACCTTTGA
>ULYU01001700.1_pt1 | contig 9568 bp, 10 predicted proteins | sample 1962481 | NCBI WGS metagenome assembly ULYU01 (sample SAMEA4835872, study PRJEB28245) | human gut metagenome | biome: gut microbiome; material: fecal sample | place: Denmark | collected 2008 | reverse complement strand
GCAGATGCAGGCCGCCTTTACACTTCCGACATATCTTCCGCCTTGTGTTCTTCGAGTAGATGAAATATAATAAGAAATGTTGTCGGAGGTATGGATATGGACTACATGACACTCAAAGAGGCAAGTGAGAAATGGGGCGTTTCGTCCCGTCAAGTCAACTATTACTGCGTCGATGGGCGTATTCCCGGCGCTGTGAAAATGGCTGGTGTCTGGTTGCTCCCCAAAGAGGCAGAAAAGCCCGCCGATAGACGATATAAGGAAAGCAGGTAAACCGATGTTACACATAGCAATCTGTGACGATGAAAAAGACTTTGTTCAGTATTTGACTGACCTATTGAACCAATACAGCAAGGAAACGGGCCGGGACATAAAGATTACCCCCTACTATGACGGCATGGAGCTGATCGAGAAATACAACACGACCATTGACCTGATTTTCCTTGATATTCGCATGAAGCTGGTGAACGGGCTTCATGCTGCCGAGCGCATCCGGCAGATGGATGAACGTGTGGGAATTATTTTCCTCACTACGCTAACCCAGTACGGGCTTGAGGGATATAAGTATCAGGCGACCAACTATATCATCAAGCCCTTGAAATATGCCCGGTTAAAATCGGAACTGGATAAATTCGTGGAGCGCAGCCAGAAAGAAGAAAATCCCTCTCTGGTGATTGCCAACGACACAGGGAAATACAAGGTTCCCCTGAAATCCATCCGCTACATTGAAACCTATAACCGCAATCTGATGTTCCATACCGAGCAGGAAAATATCATTTGTTATAAGAGCATGAAAGAAATGGAACGGGAGCTTTGCGACAAAGACTTTGTGCGCTGTCATACCAGCTATATAGTCAATCTGTTCTATGTGAAAGGCATTAAAAAGCTGGACATTGAGTTGATTTCAGGTGAGATCATTCCCATCAGCCAGCCGAAGCGCAAAGAGTTTATGGAACGGCTGACGGACTATTGGGGGGATATGCTGTGATGTGGGTATATCAAGTTTTGGATATTTTATCCACGATAGCAGAGGGCTTTTGCTTATATGTAGTCAGCCGATGTTTATGTAAGGAGCCTCGGCTTCAGTCTGCAATCAATAAATTTATCCCTATGATAGCGGTGATAGTGTGGGCTTATGCCCTGACTTGGTTTACGGAACTTGGCGCTTGGAAAATGCCGCTGATTTGTATATTTGTCATTGCAATTTTGAAAATATGCTATAAGGACACAGTATATCAGATTGTTACAGTAACTGAAATATGGTTTGTTGTGATAGTTTTCTTATCAGAATCTATCTATCTCAGCATTGGAGATTGGTTGTATGGCAATAATCAATCAGTACAGGTAGACGGTCAAGTTTTTCTGAGATGGGAAATCTACGCTATTGCATTTGTGGCTCGATTGCTTGTGCTTGGTGTGATTTATTTAATGCTGAGACATTTCAAATATAGTGTGCAGTTGAAAGACAGTATAATTTTAACTGTCGTTTTTCTGATTGCCCTTACCATTACAATTTTTGCTAGTTTCAATTTATTGAATTTAGAAAAATCAGCAGATTTGACGCTGTACATCAGTAGCGGTGTAGTGGCTGCCATTTTTATGATGATTTTTATGTACGCCAAAAATATTCTGTATTTACGGGAGCAGGAGCAGCGGGACAAGGTGCAGATTGCACAGCTTCAGCAGCAGTACGCCTATTATTCGGACAAGCTCAAAGACGAAGAACGCATACGCTCCATCTACCACGACCTGAAAAACCACCTGCTTGTAATGGAAAGCAGGCAGAACACAGAAGAAACACGCCGGATGGCGGAAACGCTGCGCTCCCAAATTGCAGACTATGAGGACTATGTGCATACGGGAAATGGATTTCTGGACATCATTCTGAAAGATAAGGCGGCAAAGGCCCGCGAAAAACAGATTGATTTTTCCGCTGTGGTTGACTTTCACGGGATCGACTTCATGGAGCCGCTGGACATCAGCACCATTTTCGGCAACGCCATTGACAATGCAATAGAGGCAAGCGAAAATCTGCCGGAGTATAAGCGGCTGATTACTGTCAGGGCCGAGCGCGTTCGGGATATGCTGATTATCACTGTGGAAAACAATACCGCACCCGGAAACCATCTTGTAGAGGGAACCACAAAGAAAGATCACTTCGTACATGGATTTGGTATTCCCAACATCAAAAAAGCCGTAGAGAAATACGGCGGTCAGTGCAGCTTCCAACAGGAAGAAAGAATGTACCGGCTAAAAATACTGATCCCTATTCCTTGATGAAAGGGGACGCCGCTTCGCAAAGAAGCGGCGTTTTTTCGCTCTTTTTCACGCAACATCTTAGTTTTTGCATCGTGGATGTTAGATTACGCATTTCTTATTGTGCCTTTCTTTTGCCCGGATATAATGAAGAAAAAACAGCAAAAAGCAAAGAGAGGTCATAGAATATGAGTATTTTAAGCACCAAACAACTGACAAAACAATATGGCACCCAGCCGAATATTGTCAAGGCACTGGACGGCGTGAGCATTGCCATTGAGCCGGGCGAATTTGTTGCCATTATCGGCACATCCGGCAGCGGCAAGTCAACCCTGCTGAATATGCTGGGTGGATTGGATCGTCCTACTTCCGGCACCGTCAAGGTAGATAACTATGAACTGGGCAAGCTGAAAGACGAGGACTTGACCGTATTCCGCCGTCAGCGGATCGGTTTTATCTTCCAGAATTATAATCTGGTTCCCATCCTGAATGTGTATGAAAACATTGTCATGCCCATTCAGCTTGACGGGAAAAAGCCGGATAAGAAATTTATCAAGGAGATCGTGGCGTTGCTGGGGCTTGAAAAGAAGCTCTACAATATGCCCAACACCCTTTCCGGCGGCCAGCAGCAGCGGGTAGCCATTGCAAGGGCATTAGCCAGCAAACCGGCCATTATCCTTGCCGACGAGCCGACCGGCAATCTGGACAGCAAGACCAGCGATGAAGTGATTGAACTGCTGAAAGTCACCAGCCAGAAATTCCATCAGACCATTGTAATGATTACCCACAACCCGGAAATTGCAGCACAGGCAGACCGCACCATCCACATTGAGGATGGCCGGACCCAGGAGTAAGGCGGTGATACCATGAAAGGACAGAAATCAATCATTCGCACATTGACAAACCGCAGTTTCAAGGCGAACAAAACACGCAATCTGATTGCCGTTTTTGCCATCGTCTTAACAACGGTCATGTTTACATCCCTGTTTGTCCTGTCGCAGAGCATGGTTGAAAATATGCGGAATATGAATTTCCAGCAGGCAGGCTATAACAGCCATTTGAGTTCCAGCACCATGACGGACGCCGATATGGAGAAAATCGTTGCCCATGAAGCCGTCCGGGACTATGGGAAAAGCACGATCATCGGCGTGGCAGAAAATAAGGAATTGACCGGGCGGCAGGTGGAAATCCGTTATGCTGATGAAAACTATGCCCGTTCCAGCTTTTCCTATCCCACAACGGGAACCATGCCGGTACAGGAAAATGAGATTGCCCTGGACACCATCACCCTTGATAAATTGGGGCTGCCCTATGAGTTGGGGCAGGAAATCACCCTTGAATGGCGCAAGGACTTGACTTCCGATGAACACACCACCAGCACCTTTGTCCTTTCCGGCTATTGGGATGGTAATTCCGCAGCTATGGCGAGTATGGCATGGGTTTCCGAAGCCTTTGTGCAAAGTCAGTGTGCAGGCATTGACCAAGAAGCGCAGCTTGCAAACGGGCAGGTTTTTGGAACCGTGATGCTACACCTTGACCTGTATAGTGACAGCGATCTGGAAGGAGCGGCGGAGCAGATTTTAGCCGACACCGGCCTGTCCGATGTGTCCCTTTCTCCCAATGCGGCCTATGACTCCACCATGAACCAGAATATTATCCGCGAAGTGCTGCCGATGGCAATTTGCATGGTACTGGTATTTGCCAGCGGGTATCTGATTATCTATAACATTTTCCAGATTTCCGTTGCCAGCGACATCCGCTTTTATGGCAGGCTGAAAACTTTGGGAACTACGAAAAAGCAGCTCAAGAAGATGATTTACGGGCAGGCCAACCGTCTGTCGCTGATTGGTATTCCTGTCGGGCTTGTGATCGGGTATCTACTGGGGGCTGTGTTAGTGCCGGTAATGATAACCGGGACAACAGGAGAAGCAAAGGCAGCGGTCAATCCGTATATCTTTATTGGCTCTGCGGTGTTTGCCTATCTGACCGTCCTGATCTCCTGCATGAAGCCCGCGAAAATCGCTGGCAAGGTTTCTCCGATGGAGGCCCTGCGCTACACCGATACAGGAACCACAAGCAAACGGAAAATCAAGAAAAGCACCGGCGGCGCAAGCATCCCAAAGATGGCGCTTGCCAATTTGGGCCGGAACAAGAAACGCACCGTTACGGTAATCTGCTCTCTGACGCTGGGGCTTGTACTGCTTTCCTGCGTCTATGCGAAAAATGCCAGCTTTGATATTGATAAATACATGAGCCAGACGGTTATCAGTGATTTTGAGGTAGAGGACAGCTCGATTTCTTCTACCTTTGGCACCTATAACCCCTACGGCACAACCATTTCCCCGGAGCTGGTACAGAACATTGAGGGGCTTACCGGACTGGAGGCTACGGGGCGTTTGTATTCGCAGGTATTTACCCACCAGATCGGGGCTTCTGCCCTTGAAAATATCCAGACCTACTATAATGCTGACGACCGGCTGGCGTACATTGAAGCAACGGACGCGGGACTGGCCGAAGCCTACCATGATATGATTGAGAGCGGCGAGTGTGTTTCCATTCTGTACGGCGTTGACGGCCTGATACTGGACACCTTTGCACAGGATGGCCGGATATTGGATGGCACCTTTGATAAAGATAAATTCCTGTCCGGGGGCTATGTGGTAATGGAGGCTGCCACCGGCGCGGAGGACAGCGAGAAAGAAACGCAGCCGACCTATTCCGTTGGGGATATGGTAGATCTGAATGGGCAGCAATATGAAGTGATGGCGATTGTGGCAGACATACCTACAATCACCGAGGGCGTCAACAGCAGTACGCAGGATTTCCTTTCGTTCTATCTTCCGGCAGACACGTTCCAGTCTATGTACCCGGACAACACTCTGCGAAAGCTGTTCTTTGATGTAGCCGAGGAATATCAGCCGCAGGCGGAAGAAATGCTGATTGACTACCGCAACAACGTGGATAAATCCTTGAACTATACCGCAAAATCCACTCTGATTGAACATTATCAGGAACAGACACGGGCGAATACAGTCATGGGCTTTGCCATCAGCTTGATTATTGCCTTTGTGGGCATTTTGAACTTTATCAATTCCATGCTGACCGCGATTGTTTCCCGACAGAAAGAATTTGCCATGATACAGAGCATCGGCATGACAAAGCGGCAGCTTCGGAGTATGCTCATCGACGAGGGCCTTTATTATGCCGGCAGTACCTTACTGGCATCCTATATTTTGGGCGCTCTGGCTGTGGGCATCGGCGTCCGCATGATGGTATCGACTGACTGGACAGCGACATTCCACTTTACTCTTTTGCCGCTGGTGATCTGTACGCCGATCCTGATTGTGTTTGCAATCCTGATCCCCTATATCTGTTTCAAGAATTTGGAGAAACAAAGCATTGTGGAAAGACTGCGGGCAACTGACTAACGAGTTTTCCATGCGGCCAGCGCAACCGCCACCGGCCGCATGGAAAATAAATGGAGTAGGAACATGAAAGAATATAAATTAAAAATCAACGGAGAAATAGATTTCATCATCATATCTCCGCAGGTGCTTTCTTCCCTGATCTCACAAATTCACAACAGCCCGGAGCGCGAAGTTGCGGTAAATATTGAGGACATCATGCCGCCGGGGTTTACAGATTACTTATTGCGGGTTATCAATACCAATCGCTTTACGAATGAACGCTTCCGCTATCATTCCATTTTAGAAAATCCTGTCACAAAGAAAGGGCTATATGAGATTTTGCGGCAGCAGCTTTCCAACGCAGATATAGAGAAATCCCCCTGCTTTCAGACCATACGCCTGACAGATACTTTCAAGGGAGATGTGGAATTGGATATGGAGTGCAACGAACCGTTTTTCTGGGCCTGCAAAGATACAACAGCAAAGTTTGTTTATACGTTCCCGGATGGACGGGAGGAAACACTGGTGATTGAATACTAAATGATTTTTCTGCCGGACAACGGCAAAAGAAAAAAAGCCGTCGTTCAGCAGCCCATACCCATGCCATAAACTCAACTTACGGCGGCTTTGAAAAAATCAAGGCCGCCGTTTCTTATGCCCTCGACAAAGGAGTGACGACTACACGCTGACACGGCGGCTTTAGGAGGGAGCCGCCGTGAAGCGAGAACAGCTTCGACATAATCCGGCAGGAATTTACCTGCCAAAAAAAGTCTGTCCCCGCAACGGGGACTTATACCCAAGAAGATGAACTATACCATGTAGGAAAGCACCAAAGCGCACCAGATAGCGTCTGGCTAGCGTATGACCAGTCGGGCGTTTTTTGTCGCATCCTGCGGTTATCCGTGGGGTGTCGATCTCCACCGTCCTCCATTTCAATTTACCCGTCAACCCTTAAATTGAAATGGAGGACAAGTATGTTCAACAAGAAAAGTGAATACGCGCAGAATAAGCGCGAGAAAGATAGTATCATCTACATAAGCGTGAATAGACGCATCCGGCTCACCCGCGCAGACTTTGCCAGCGAGGAAGAATTTCTCCGCTGGAAACAATGGTCCGATGAGGGCTATTACGAAGCAGAACGCCGGGGGCGCAGCTACTATGACAACGGGGTCCCTCTTGATGAAAACATAAGCTCGGCTGCGTCCGTGGAGTCTGCGGAGGATGCGTATTTCCGTAAACAGATGAAGGATGAAATTGAAACCTCTCGGATGGCTCTGTGCCAGGAACGCATGACCAGGGTGAAGGCACTTCTGACTGCCAGGCAGTACCGCCGTATCTGGATGTATTTGGCCGAAGGAAAATCTATCACAGAGATCGCCAGAGCCGAAGGACTGTCTAAAGCCAGTGTGTCCCGTTCTATTGCAGCGGCACTCCGTAAACTGTGTTAAGGCAGAATAAGAAACTATCAAAGGGGTGGCCTGCAGATGCAGGCCACCCTCATCATGGAAGGAGGTATCTTTTATGGCAACCACGCGGCTCATGCCCCTGCACACCGGCAAAGGCCGGACGGTGGGGACAGCCATCAGCGACATCATCGACTATGTTCAAAATCCGCAGAAAACAGACAACGGCAGGCTCATTACCAGCTATCAATGTGACAGCCGGATTGCGGATGCGGAGTTCCTTTTCAATAAGCGTCAGTATATCGCCGCCACCGGCCGGGTACGGGGCGAGGACGATGTGATTGCCTATCATCTCCGGCAATCCTTTGTACCTGGTGAGATCACGCCGGAAGAAGCAAACCGGCTGGGCTGTGAGCTGGCGCGGCGCTTCACCAAAGGCAAACACGCCTTCATTGTCTGCACCCATATAGACAGGAAGCACACCCATAATCATATCATTTTCGATGCAACCGCGCTGGACTATCAGCGGAAATTTCGGAACTTTTGGGGAAGCACCCGCGCGGTCCGGCGGCTCAATGATACCATCTGCATTGAGAACGGATATTCCATTGTAGAGAACCCGAAACCACATGGAAAGAGCTATAATAAGTGGCTGGGTGATCGGGCCAAACAATCCCAGCGTGAGACGCTGCGGGTGATGATCGACCAGGCACTGGAACAAAAGCCTGCCGACTTCGATGCCCTGCTGAAACTGCTGGAAGGGATGGGTTGTGAGGTGTCCCGCCGCGGGAAGTCATACAGCCTCAAAGCGCCCGGCTGGGACAACGCCGCCCGCATGACGAAGAAACTGGGCAAAGGGTACAGCGAAGCCGTGCTTCGTGCGGTTCTTGCCGGAGAAAAGGAACATACCCCCACCAGGGCCACTCCCCAGCCGGAGCCGAAACAGACTGTAAGCCTGATGGTCGATATTCAGGAAAAACTCCGCGCTGGCAAGGGGGCCGGTTATCAGCGATGGGCCACCGGCTTCAATCTGAAGCAGATGGCGCAGACTATGAATTATCTCTCCGAGCATAAGCTGCTTGATTACAAAGTGCTGTCTGAAAAGACAGCGGCAGCCACCGCCCGGTACAATGAATTATCCTCGCAGATCAAGGCGGCGGAAAAGCGAATGACGGAGATCGCGGTCCTTCGCACCCACATTATCAACTATGCCAAAACGCGGGAGGTCTATGTTGCATATCGCAAAGCGGGCTATTCAAAGAAGTTTCGCGCCGAGCATGAGGCGGACATCCTTTTGCACCAAACCGCAAAGAAAGCATTTGATGAGCTGGGAATGAAAAAGCTGCCTACTGTCAAGAGCTTGCAGACAGAGTATGCGGAGCTGATGGCACAAAAAAAGGCAGCCTATTCCAGCTACCGAAAGGCCCGTGATGAAATGAAGGAGCTTCTGACTGTCAAGGCCAATGTGGATCGCATCATGGGCTATGAGGAAGAAAAGCAGACAGAGAAAGACCGTTCCCAGGAGCAAAACCAGGGACGATGACCGGCTCATGGATTTGGGCTTTTCGGGAGGGAAAGCCTGCGGCGGCTTTCCCTCTTGTCTGCTCACCGGCGCAGGACGGGAACCGGGTCAAGAGTGCGAAGCACCGCCCATTGGCGGCTTGCTCTTGATGCGGTTTCTGTCCTGTGCTATCCATCGCCCAGGCGATGGAAAAAGCGTTCCATCAGAACGCGCAGCCAGCTCCAGAATGGAGCTGTTTATGGGGGCTTGGGGGCAGCGCCCTCAACAAGCAACCTGGGATCTTCGCGTCAGCGAAAATCCCAGGTTTGGCCTCGGTGGGTCCCACGAGGCATTGCTTGCCGGTTTCTCGTACCCCGTATTTTGCCCTTTCGGGCGGTATTTCTTCCAAGGAGAAAAAGAGGACGCTTACACATCCTCCTTCTCATCATCCGTGTCTTTCAATTTGATGGCTCCGTCAATGACACCTTCCACAATGGGCAGATACTTTTCCGGGCAAAGCTGTAATTTGTGGCTGGTCCGCTGGCGCTGTTCGCTGTCCTCCCGAAGAAGCTCCGGGTTAAAATAGCGTTCTGCGGGCAGCTTGCAAATACGGATGAGCTGCATCACAACCGGCACGCTTGGTATTGTGCCACACAACTCAATATTTGCAAGATAGCGCGGGTCAATGCCGACCTTTTCGGCCAGCTCCCGGCGGGACATTTTCACAGCTTCACGCGCCTGCTGAACATCTGCTCCGAAGGTTTCAAATCCAGGGCAATCTTTTACATTCGGCATATCACATCACCCTACTACATTCTATTGTTCATAGGATGTACTGGGAATGATGTGATATGCGCTTTATCTTCATTTTATAATTCACACATGGAGAGAAATTACACGATGGAGGCGGCAGGCGTGACCGAGAAACTGAAAGCTCGTGACCTCATGCGCTGGGCGGGGCTGATGGATACGCTGAAAGCGCAGGTGGAGGAAATTATTAACAC
>ULYU01062854.1_pt1 | contig 9713 bp, 7 predicted proteins | sample 1962481 | NCBI WGS metagenome assembly ULYU01 (sample SAMEA4835872, study PRJEB28245) | human gut metagenome | biome: gut microbiome; material: fecal sample | place: Denmark | collected 2008 | reverse complement strand
GCATATGATCAAGTGTAGCGGGGAAGATTGCAATAGAAAGTGCAACTCCAAGGATCATGAATCCTGCATATTTAGCCAAGACATGCCATTCCTTTTTAATCATCCAACATATACACATAATGGCAGTAAGCATAAATGCATATGGAAGGAAGAAATGATGTGTTAAGGCTCCCAGACACGTAAATATTGCTAACTTGATATAAGTTGAGATTTTTTTTCTGGAAGCGGTATCATAGTATAATTTGGCGTTATAATAAGCGAGAATAACGGCAAACATTGTAACCATAGTATACATACGGATAAATATCACCATAGACAAAGTTCCGACATTAAATGTGTTAAAAATAACACCTAATATTCCAACATATCTGGATTTGGACATGATTAATAAAAGCCTATAAAGAAATATAGACATAATAATATAGCACACAATATTAATAATAAAGCCTAATGCGGGAATGTATTGGTCAACAAAAAAAGATGATAAAAAGTGTAATGCAAAGAAGTAAAGAGGTGGGTGCATATCACAAGCCATATTATAATATACAGAACCAAATGAAAAACGTTCTCCTTTCTGAACAGTTAAATAATTTTTAAGCACTTCACCGGAAAGCCATTCATTACAGTTTTTATCATAATTATCATCATCAGATGAATATATATATGGTTCATAATAACTATTTGCAAGTCCAAAACTCCATTCTTCGTCAGAATGCGTTCCCTGTTTTTCTACAAAAAAACCATAACTAAATCTACAAATTCCAGCAAGAATAACTAAACATAATATGATATATACTGTTTTGTTAGAGTTAAAAAACTTTTTCATGTAATCCTCCTATGATAAACGAATAACATAAATTTAACATATTTGAAAAGAGAATGCTATATGTGTGTATTCGTTTTATTTAATATTTGTATTAACATTTTTCTATATAAAATAAAAATAATGAGGGCTATTGATAAAACATATAGTATAAATGCAAACATAGGTTTAAATTTTAAATAAAATAGGAAGATGACTATAGAAAGGATGATAAATAAATAACGTTTCCAGGTATATTTAATAGAATTTTTCAGTTTGTAGCATAATACAGTTTCGGAAATTACATACCAAATTATAAATGTACATAAACTGGAAAATGCAATATAGGTTATATGGGATGAGGATAAACATATAAATAAATCAAGGCAGGAACATAAAAGGAGTGCAATAGAATTGATTGTTGTATATGCCCTGCTGCATTTTAATACTTTAAAGAAGTTGCAACTTACCAATAAAAGCAATGATCGGAAAATAATTGTACAATATAATATAGAAAGTATAGAGATACAATTTTTATATAAAGGCAGAAAATGTTCAATAAACATTTTCATAATATAAAAAGATGATAAAAGAAGAATAGTTACTATACACAGAATATTACTGGATATATTATAATATTTTAAATACTTTTTTGAGTCGATACGGGAAAGATACGGATAAATTAAATTTGATATTATAGAAACGATCATATATATGCCGGAAATTAGTGTAGCAGAAAAAGAGTACATTGCAAAATCTGTACTTGAATAAAAAATATTAACGAAGATACAATCAACGTTTAGTATTAGTAGTCCGATATGCTCGGATACCATAAATGCTATTCCTTTTTTTAAAAGAACAAATATATTTGCTTTTGAAGGTATTGTGTATTTGCCAAATACTAAGGTGCGATTTTGACATAACGAAAGAGTTGAACTAAAAATAATAATGGCTGTTGATATAATTAAAGTATAAATATATGTTGTTTTTGAGAAAACAGCCATTGATATTATCATTAAAAAAGTCAGACAATAGTGCGATATTAATAATACCGCATCTTTGGTAAAATTTTTTGTAAATTGATTTATACTAGAAAAATAGCATCTAATATTGATTATAGGAATATTGAATGCTATAAATACAAATGTAATATATTGTTTATATGATAAGTGACTTTTTGATATAAATAAAATGGCAGACAAAAATATATAGGATAAAATTGTAATTATAATGAGTAAACGATTGTAATATCGGAAATGTTCCTCAGGTAAGGCATCAAAATTCAGACTACCATATTTGATGTAAATTCCATGAATTAATCCAAAAGATAACAGTCCAGAATAAGATGAATACAGTAAAAATGTACGATAAAGGGAATAATCATCTATATTCATTATTTTTGGAAGAAAAAGGCAGGTTAATACATTAACTAAAATTGTAGAAATGTTTGTAAGAACAACTGCAATAACATTTTTTTTATCTGAAGCTTTAATCATAATTATTTCCTTGATTATATGTATTGTTACAATTTATTTTAGCAGAAAAGACAAGAATAGCAATATAATTCTTGCTACCATCATACAATTGTGCTAAAATCAAACAGGATTGAGATAATGAGAAAATGGAGGCACACACATGAAGAAATTAATTTTAGTTACATCACCACCAGCCTGTGGAAAGACGTTTATTTCCAAACAGGTGGCAAAGGCACTGCCTAATTGTGTATATCTTGATAAGGACACATTAATTGTTCTTTCAAAGCAGATCTTTGTAGTAGCTGGTGAGGAATATAACCGTTCATCCGATTTCTTCCAGAAGAATATCCGCGACTACGAATATTATTGTGTACTGGATCTTGCATTTGAAGCACTGGAATACAATGATACAGTTCTTATAAATGCACCATTCACGGATGAGATCAGAGATGATGAATATCTTGACAATCTCCGCGCAAAGCTTGCAGAAAAAGGTGCAGAGCTCTTTGTAATCTGGGTAAATACCAGAAAAGATGTCTGTCACGAAAGAATGATTAAGCGTGCATCAGACAGAGATACATGGAAGTTGGAGCACTGGGATGAGTATATCAACAGCCAGAACTTCAATCCACCGACAAATATCAAAGAACTCTTTATATTTGAGAATTCTTCCGATGAAGAGTTTAAAGCATCTATAGAAAAGGTTGTTAAGGCAATCAGAGGTTGATAGGGATTTTGAGTATTGCAACAGGAATCAGCGATGTTTTCTGTTGCAATATTTATATAGAAGAGCAGTTGATTACGAGATCTTCAGATTGATTACATTTGTATAAAATTCATATTGAAGACAGATAAACAGAAATCAGGAGGAACAGGACATGGCGGTTATCAGAAGCTTTAAAGCATTCAGACCAAGACCGGATATCTGCGACAGAGTGGCAGCATTGCCATATGATGTATATAACAGAAAAGAAGCCTGCGAGGAAGTGCGTCGGGAGCCGATGTCATTCTTAAAGGTAGATCGCGCAGAGACATCATTTGATGACAGTGTAGATACCTATGCACCGGAAGTATATAAGAAGGCTGGGGATCTTCTGCATGAGATGATGGAGGATGGCACTTATATCGAAGAAGAAAAGCCGGTTTACTACATATATGAATTGATTATGGACGGACGTCATCAGACAGGTTTAGTTGCCTGTGCATCGATCGATGACTATATGAATAACGTGATCAAGAAACATGAGAACACCAGAGAAGACAAAGAACAGGATCGTATCCGCCATGTGGAAGCCTGCGGTGCGCAGACCGGACCAATCTTCCTTGCCTATCGTTCGATTGATATCGTAAATCAGATCATTGACCGGGTAAAGTTAGGAGAGAAGCTGTATGGCTTTACTTCCCCTGATGGTATTACACATAATGTATGGATCATTAATGATGCAAATGATATCCGGACAATTCAGGATGCGTTTGCTGGTATCAATGAGATCTACATAGCAGACGGACATCATCGTTCTGCTTCCGCTGTAAAAGCAGGACTGCATATGAGAGAGAAGCATCCGGATTATACCGGAGAGGAAGAATTCAATTATTTCCTGTCGGTTCTGTTCCCACATGATCAGTTGATGATCCTTCCGTATAATCGTGTTGTAAATGATCTGAACGGCATGACGGATGAAGAATTTTTAAAGAAGCTTGAAGATAAATTTGAAATAGAAGCCTGCAGCGAAGCTGTATCACCGGAGAAGAAGGGCAGCTTTGGTATGTATATGGATGGCAGCTGGTATAAATTAACGGTGAAGGACGGCGTGGTTCCGGAGGATGTCGTCGGTTGTCTGGATGTATCTGTGCTTCAGGAAAATGTTCTGGCACCGATGCTTGGAATCGGCGATCCGAGAACGGACAAACGGATTCAGTTTGTCGGTGGTATTCGCGGACTGTCCGAGCTGGAACGATTGGTAGACGGCGGAAAGAAGGTAGCATTTTCCATGTATCCGACATCGATCACGGAGTTATTCGATATCGCAGATGCAGGCAAACTGATGCCACCGAAGTCAACATGGTTTGAACCAAAGCTTCGAAGCGGAATCTTTATCCACAAGATAGTATAAACAGAGTACACAAGAGGAGAATGGGTTATGACAAAGAACACAGAGATTTTCGTTCTGAATCAGGATGAGGTTATGGCGATTACGGGGGCGAGACATGGTGATCCACATCATATACTGGGGATGCATGTCTGTTTGGCTGATGTATACGTAAATGCATTTCTGCCGGATGCGGCAGAGGTTTATGTAGTGGATGAAAAAAATCAGACAGAATATCCGATGCACGTGGAATACGCCGATGGATTTTTTACTGTAAAGCTTGAGAATAAAAAGCCGTTTGCATATCAGTTGAAGATTGTTCGGAAGGTATGGGATGCAGACGGAGAAGAGGCAGATGAAGCGATCATGATAAAGGATGCGTACAGCTTTTCTTATTCTGCGGATCTTGAAAAAGTAATGCAGGTGGTAAACGGAGAGGATGACATTGAATCAGGCTTCCGTATCAAAGAGTTATTTGGTGCAAGAAAGATGAACTTTGATGGCACAGAGGGCGTGGCGTTCTGTATTCAGGTTCCGGGCTGTGTCAGAGCCAGTGTGGTTGGTGATTTCAATAACTGGGACGGCAGAGTGAATCCGATGCGGAAGATTGACTATACGGATTTATTTGAGCTCTTTATTCCTTATGATATTGACCGGACCAGATACAAATTTGAAGTATTATATGAAAATGGTGCAACAGACATTTTCTCAGATCCATATGCAACGGCATTTGAACCGGTTCCGGGTAATGCGTCCTTATTTACAGAGCTAACCTATGACTGGACGGATGCAGCATATATGGCTGACCGAAAGAAGAAGGATATCAGCATGGAACCTGTGAATATTTATGAGGTTCATATGCAGACATTTAAGACCGGTAAAGATGGAGAACAGCTTTCTTACCGGACATTTGCAAAAGAGATTGCGGCCTATGCAAAGAGTATGAAATATAATTATATAGAGCTTATGCCGATCATGGAATATGCGGAGGATGATACATGGGGATATGATACGACGGGTATCTATGCGCCGACATCCAGATTTGGAACGCCTGTGGATTTTATGGAAATGGTTGATTATCTTCATGCAAAAGGCATTGGTGTGATCCTTGATATGGTACCGGTCATGGATATTGATTGCATGACTTACTGGTTGGAGATGTATCATCTGGATGGTATCCGTCTGGATAATAAAGAGTTGATCCGTTCCTTCCGTAAGGTGACAGGAGACAGATATGCAGATGTTATGGTAGATCTTACATGGAATACCACAGGGGTTGCAAAGCTTATGGAGTATATGAAGACTGCACCGGATCGCAGGGAGAATTTTGTAGACTATGTATCCGCTGTGACCGGATTTATTTCAGAAGATGAAGAAGTGAACGCATTATCACATGATCAGGTGGCATATGGTCAGGGCAGCTTCATAGAGAAGATGCCGGGCGGCTATGAAGACAAATATGCGGATCTTCGTACATTTTATGGCTTGAATATGTTCCTTCCGGGTAAAAAACTGATGTTTATGGGACAGGAGCTTGGAATGTTTGGCGGCTTTGATGGCTATCATGTTATTGACTGGAGTGTTCTGGAGTTTGAAGCAAATAAATATCTTCAGAAATATGTAAAGGATCTGAATGCCTTATATCTTACAGAGCCGGCATTTTATGAAGCGGACAAGCTTCCATTTGTATTTGCAGGAGAGCAGGAGCCACATACCGTATGCTTCACAAGAACAGACAGCAGGGGTTCTGCCTGTTATGTAGCTGCGAACTTTGGAACTTCAGATCAGAAGAACTATGTATTACAGACCGGAGCTCCGGGAACTTATAAAGAGATCTTCTCCAGTGATGCTGCAAAGTATGGTGGAGAGGGAAATAACAACAAACAGCAGAAGGTGACGAAGGACGGTAATATCGAGATTGTTCTCCCGGCACTTTCAATCACAGTATTGAAGAAGGTGAAATAATTAAGTGATAGGTATAGCATTGACGGAGAAGCTGGCAGATACTACAGAGTCAACATCAGAAACGGCATCGGAGATTGTACAGGATGCAGAACAAAAAGCTGGATTGCTCAGACAGTATATGACAGATCTGCTGGATTGGTGCATGTCAAAGGTTGGAAGCCTGGTAGTGGCGGTTATCTTTATGGTGATCGGATTTCGGGTTGTGAAATGGATCATCAAGCTGATAAAGAGAACCTTTGACCGTTCCAATATGGATGTCAGTGTCGCAGGATTTTTACTGTCTGCCATCCGTATTCTGATGAATTTTATAATATTGATAACAGCGGCATCCATTGTCGGTTTTCAGGTTACTTCATTTGTTACATTGCTTGGAACGGCGGGGGTGACGATCGGTCTTGCGTTGCAGGGCAGCCTGTCCAATCTTGCCGGTGGTGTGCTGATCCTGATATTGAAACCATTTCATATAGGTGACTATATTATCGAGAATAATACCAAATGTGAAGGTGAGGTTGTATCGATCGATATATTCTATACAAAGCTTAAAACGATCGATAATCGTTCCGTAGTCATACCAAACGGAAATATATCGAATACATCACTTGTGAATGTTACTTTACATGATAAGAGACGGGCAGAGATCAAGATAGGTGTCGGTTACGAAGAAGATCTGGACAAGGTAAAGCGTGTGGTACTGGATGCGGTAAAGACAGTTCCGGGATATCTGGCGGACGAAGTCGTGGATTTCTTCATTGATGAATTTGCCGACAGCAGCATTATGATATGTGTTCGGTTCTATGCGAAGATCGACCAGTACTGGGATTCCGTCTGGGCAGCCAGATGGAATATCAAGAAAGCATTTGATGAAAACGGCATTGTTATTCCATACAATAAACTGGATGTCAACCTCGATTCTTGCAAAAAAACAGATAATCGAGTATAATAATCGGTTGTGATATGAAAACTAGATAATTGTGTTATAGTTTTACTATATTCGAGTTCAATAGACATTACCAATCAGAGGACGCTTTCGCTCGTTTTCCCGCTGTGTAACTTCGAACTAACCTCGGATAAACCTCGGTAAGGTCTCAGTTAGGTCTGCAGCGGTACTAAGATGCCGCTTATATGCGCCATCTAAGGACCGGCGACTTCAAATGCCTCTGTATTGGTAAGTCATTAAACTCGAATAAGCTAAAAATATCACACAATTATCTGTAGATATAATAGATTAGGAGTGATTTAGAAATGACAAAGATTGATATTATTTCCGGTTTCTTAGGTGCCGGAAAAACAACTCTGATCAAGAAGCTGATCGAAGAAGGTTTTAAGGGCGAGAAGCTTGTGCTGATTGAGAATGAATTTGGCGAGATCGGTATTGATGGCGGATTCTTAAAGGATGCCGGTGTACAGATCACTGAGATGAATTCCGGTTGTATCTGCTGCTCTTTAGTTGGAGATTTTGGTACGGCTTTAAAGAAGGTTATTACAGAATATGCACCGGACAGAATCATTATCGAGCCATCCGGTGTTGGTAAGCTTTCAGATGTTATCAAGGCTGTAAAGGATGTTGCAGAAGAAGTTGAAGTACAGCTTGACAGCTATACAACAGTTGCAGATGTATCAAAGTGTAAGATCTACATGAAGAACTTTGGTGAATTCTTCAATAATCAGATCGAGAGTGCAAATACGATCGTATTGAGCAGAACACAGACAGCTTCTCAGGATAAGATCGAGAAGGCAGTTGCCATGATTCGCGAGCACAATGCAGAAGCTACGATCATCACAACTCCATGGGATGATATTGATGGTTCTAAGATTAAAGAAGCTATGCAGAATCATAAATCCGTTAAGGACGCTTTATTTGAGGATGAAGATGAGCATGAGCATCATCATCATCACGACCATGACGACGAATGTGGTTGTGGCTGCCATGACCACGATCATGAACATCATCATCACGACCATGACGACGAATGTAGTTGTGGCTGTCATGATCACGATCATGAACATCATCATCATGACCATGACGACGAATGTAGTTGTGGCTGTCATGATCACGATCATCACCATCACCACCATGCAGATGAGGTATTTACAAGCTGGGGTAAGGAAACTCCACATAAGTTTAATGAAGATAAGTTAAAAGAGACTCTGGATGAGCTTGCTAACACAGAGGAATATGGTATTATCCTTCGTGCAAAGGGTATCGTTCCAAGTGATGGTACAGACTGGTTATACTTTGATCTTGTACCGGGTGAGTATGAGATCCGTAAGGGAAATCCGGATATCACAGGTAAGTTATGTGTGATCGGAAGCAAACTGGCAGAAGACAAGCTTGCAGAGCTGTTTGAGGTATAGGAGAAAATGATGGCAAGACAACAGGAAACAGAGATTCCGGTTTATGTATTTATGGGCTTCCTTGATAGTGGTAAAACTACATTTGTGAAGGAGACATTATTAGACCGGGAATTCACCGGAGGCGCCAAGACCCTGCTTCTTGTATGCGAAGACGGTGAAGAAGAATACGATGAGAAAGACCTGAAAAAGAAAAATATTTTTCTGGAATTCATAGAAGAAGATCAGTTGAACACAGAGCACCTGTTAGATCTGCAGGACAAATATCAGCCGGAGCAGGTTATGATCGAATACAATGGTATGTGGAAGCTGGATAAGATCTTTGATATCCGTGTGCCGAAGGGATGGACCGTTGTCCAGGTATTATCCTTTGTAAATGCTGAGACATATGATGTATATCAGCAGAATATGAAAGCAACTATGATGGATCAGGTTAACAGTGCGGATATGGTAGTATTTAACCGTTGTGATGAGAATTCCAAGCGTGCAGAATGGCGCAGAGGGATCAAGGCAGTCAACAGACGGGCACAGATCATCTTTGAGATGAAGGATGGTTCGATCGCACCGGATGTGAATGACGAAGAAGATCTGCCATATGATGTAAAGGCTGACGTGATCGAGCTGAACGATGAGGATTTCGGTATCTGGTATGTGGATGCCTCCGATCAGCCGGATCGTTATGTTGGTAAGAAGATCCACTTCCGTGGCATGGTATTCAAGCCGAAACAGTATGGTAAGAATGCATTTGTACCGGGACGTTTTGCTATGACCTGCTGTGTAGAGGATATTACATTTGTAGGCTTCAAATGCTATTACGATGGCTCTAAGAATCTGGTTGACAGACAGTGGGTAGATGTAACAGCAACGATCAAGAAAGAATACTATCCTGATTTTGAGGGAGATGGTCCGGTTCTCTATGCAGAGAAGGTTGTGTTGACCGGTCCGCCGGAAGAAGAGGTTGTATACTTCAGTTAAAGGAATAAAGTAAAAAGAATAAAATGCATTTGACTTTTTGAGTAGATACAAGTA
>ULYU01055737.1_pt1 | contig 9796 bp, 10 predicted proteins | sample 1962481 | NCBI WGS metagenome assembly ULYU01 (sample SAMEA4835872, study PRJEB28245) | human gut metagenome | biome: gut microbiome; material: fecal sample | place: Denmark | collected 2008 | reverse complement strand
AAATGGCGGTCAAAGGTGCGGACGGTTTTTCTGCTCTTTTCTCTGATTCTATCTTTTTTTGTGAGTTTGTCGAACGGACTTTAATGATAGAAGTTCAATATGACTTGTTTTTACAACAGTCGCTTGTTATTTTTTAGAAAGGTGCAGAGTGCAACCAATCAGCGTCGCCGAAATTAATATATTAAGTTATAAATGTGTACCTGTCTTGATAAACAGCAACACAAGTAGTATAATTGAACTGCATATAGAGTATCGTATATGCACTCTTATAAAAACAACATTTCGTTGAGAAAGGAGAGCAATATGGGCATTGCTTCATTAGTACTTGGCATTGTAAGTTTGGTATGCGGCTGTTTTCTTCCGGGTTTACAATGGATTGGCTCGATCGCAGGTCTGATTGGCATCATTCTCGGTGCGCTTGGCCGCAAGAACAGTGAGAAAAAAGGCATTGCAACCGCCGGATTGGTTTGTTCAATCATCGGTTTTGTGCTGTCTACAATTTTCTACGTAGCCTGCGTAGCCTGCGCATCGATCGGGTCAAGTCTTCTCAATGGTCTCAATTGATTCCGACAGCGAAATATTGGTGATATGTGCGGTCGGAGACTGTAATGTTGTCCGACCGCTTTGAATTTGAAATGTTTCCTTCAGTCAGCCTTTTCGGAAAAATAATCCCTATGTACGGTTTATGCATGGTGCTTGGAATTATTCTTTCCTGCTCTGCGGCTTTTGCAAGAGCAAAAAAGTTTAAGCTTGATATCAACAATCTGATTGTGATCGCGGCAACGGCTGTCGGGGGCGGATTGATCTGTGCGAAAATTCTATATATTGCAGTCACTTTTCGACTTTCTGACATACTGAGAATGATTGCGAACGGTTCTTTTGACTTTATTCTCCAAAGTGGATTGGTATACTACGGAGGTTTGATTGGCGGCATATTGACGGCGTTCCTCACCGTAAAACTGCTGAAGGAAGATGTTGACAAGGTCGTTCTGTCAATTGTTCCGTGCATACCGCTCGGCCACTCTTTCGGAAGATTGGGCTGTTTGTTTGCCGGTTGCTGCTACGGCAGCGAATACAATGGTTTTTTAGCTGTGTTATTGAATATTGACGGCACGGTTGTTTCGACTTTCCCGATCCAAGCCGTTGAAGCCGCATTGAATCTGTTCTTGTTTTTCGGATTAGTTTGTATTGCGTCAAGAATAAAAAAAGGTGTTTTGCTGTTGCCGATTTATCTTTATGCGTATTCAGCAATCAGGTTCTGCTTGGAATTCTTCCGCGGCGATTCGGTGAGAGGGATGCTTTTCGGTTTATCAACATCTCAGTGGATATGTATTGTAATTGCGCTTGTATGCACAATCTATCTTATAACCCAAAAAATAATAAAAAGGAAAAGAATTCAACATATCTGAACCTGCAATGTATTACATATACTTGCGGCTGTTTGCCTTTTCCTGCCCTCTGTGTTTCTTGTTGCAGATTTAGCACTGAAAGCTTTTTCCGCTTGTCCGTTCCGTCGAACCCTTGATTTTCTTATTTAATCGTGATACAATTAGATATTAAAAGCATTAATTGGCACAATTCGTCACTGAAAGAGATACAACGTGCTTGATTTGACGAAGCGGATACTACGGAACGCATACACGCAAGCGCAGCGTCTGTGACGTTCAGGGTAAAACAGAGCAAAACAGATGCAGACATGTGCTTGCTCCGCAAAAAACTGCGAATAAGAGTTTCTTGCGCAACGCACGGTCATGCAGTGTATCCCTGAAAGAGTTGATTCAGTGGGTTTCGCTGCGGGACAGGCTGTAAGGCGTGTCCCGAATAATATACCGATTTCAAACGACCGCCGGGCATATTCTGGGCAAAGAAGCGGAGACATATCTCGACGCGCCATTGCACGCGAGATGAACGTTTTCGATGACATAGAAAATTACACAACTGCAGTCTTGAGGCTGTGGGTGCCGGAGGCATGCCCGAAAACCGATATGGAGGCAGCACTTGAAAAACAGGGCATGAAACGGGGGAGCACTTAAATGAACATCTGTTTGGGATATTTCTGAGGGTGTTCAGCACTTATCTTGAAAAGTGAGGATAATCCATTACGTTTCAGATGATTAAAAACGGACAGAAAATAAATGAATCATAAAGAGCAGAGAGCGACCGAACTGAAAGAAAAAGGATCGCAAGCGGGATATTGCGGATTATACAACAGAATCATTAAGCGCATCATTGATTTTATTCTTTCGCTTGTTGCTGCAGTCGCTGTTACACCGATCGTTTTTATTATAGGTATTTTCATTGCAATTGAGGACGGTTTTCCGGTTTTCTACACCCCGCTGCGCGGCGGGTACCAAGGCAAGGCATTCCGAATTTTTAAATTACGCACAATGTATAAGGGTGCTGACAAAATGGGCGGCACAACGGCGCTGAACGATCCGCGCATAACAAGAACCGGGAAAGCTCTCCGCAAGCTGAAGCTTGATGAGCTGCCACAGGTGTATAATGTCCTTTTGGGGTCGATGAGTTTCATCGGTCCGCGGCCGGAGCTTTTGCGCTATACGGAGGCCTATAAGGGCGAGGAAAAAATTATTCTTGAAGTACGGCCGGGTATTACGGACTTCAGCTCCATTGAGTTCATCAGCCTTGATGAAATTGTCGGTGCGGAAAATGCGGATGAAATGTACGAAAAATATGTACTTGAGAAGAAAAACAAATTAAGAATACGATATGCAAAGGAAGTATCGTTCGGCACGGATGTGAGTCTTTTCTTTAAGACAGTGACTGCTGTTTTAAAAAAAGCTATGCGTGTCGTCGGAAAGAGCAATAGAGAGAAATAGATATGGACTATTTAGTTCTTGAAAATACGACATTGAAAGTATCACGCTTATGCATGGGCGGTTGTCCGATGGGCGGATACGGCTGGGGTAGTGTGCGGGAGGATGAGCTCCTTGCTGCAATACATGCCGCGTTGGATGTCGGCGTGAATTTTTTTGATACTGCGGATACATATGGCTTGGGACAGTCAGAGCGTACTCTTGCCAAAGGGCTTGGCACGCACCGCAAGGCTGCTGTTATTGAAACGAAGTTTGGCGTTCGTGCAGGGAACGGACAAACTTTCTACGATAATTCGCCTGAATACATCCGCAAAGCATTGGAAGGCAGTCTTCGCCGACTGAATACGGACTATGTGGATGTTTACACAATTCATTATCGGGACGGGAAGACACCGATTGAAGATGTATTGGGCGAGTTGGATAAGCTGAAAGAAGCAGGAAAAATCCGCTTTTTTGGGTTGTCCAATATTCATGCAAACGGAATGAACGAGCTGCGGCCTTATGCAGGCAGATTTGCCTGTTGTCAGGACGAACTTTCTCTCGCCTGTCGAAAGAATGAACAGGATTTGCTGGCGGCGCAGGATATACTTAAAACAACGCCGATGACATGGGGCAGTCTCGGCCAGGGAATTCTTACAGGCAAATATACAAAAGAAAACATAGATTTCGGCGCGGATGACCGTCGGAGTCGTGATATTTATATAAATTTTCACGGCGAAAAATTGGATCGAAACATGCAAACAGTAGAGGTTTTGAGAAAGATTGCCACAGAACGCGGAAAATCGATTTCAGCCTGCGCCATACGCTGGATTCTTGATTCAATGCCCGGATCTGTCGTGATTGCAGGCATAAAAAGACCGGCTCAGATTATTTCAAATGCGGAAGCTGTAGGCTGGACGCTGAATTCGGATGAGCTGCGGGAATTGAACGAGGTGTCAAAATGAGTAAAAAGAGCGAGTGTCTTGCCTGGCTGATTCGTCGCCACGGCATTGAAATGACTCATTTATCCGGAGGGAGTCACATTGGTTCGGTGCTGTCCGCAGCGGATATAATTGCAGTGTTGTATGCGGATATTATGCGGTACAAGTCCGAGGATCCAAAATGGGACGGACGCGACCGCTTTATAATGAGCAAAGGTCATGCAGGGGCAGCTGTATATGCAGCACTTGCGGAATGCGGTTTTTTTGACACGGCAGAACTAAAAACATATTATGCAGACGGAAGCAGGCTGTCCGGGCATGTGTCCCACCATTTGCCGGGAGTGGAGTTTTCAACCGGTTCACTTGGGCATGGGTTGTCCGTTGCGGCGGGTATGGCACTGGCTGCAAAACAGGATGGCAAGCTTCACCGAGTTTTTGCAATATTGGGAGACGGGGAATGCGATGAAGGCTCCGTATGGGAGGCTGCATTGTTTGCCAACCATTACAGACTCGAGAACCTGACCGCAATCGTTGATCATAATCACATGCAGAGCCTTGATACTTGCGAAAAAACATTGGAACTTGAGGATCTCGGAGCAAAGTGGCGCGCATTTGGGTGGAATGTTATCGAACTCGACGGACATGATCATGATGCACTTCAAACTGCACTCGGAGATACGCATAATTCGGCGCACAAACCTACGGCGGTGATTGCAAATACCGTAAAAGGAAAGGGTGTTTCTTTCATGGAAAACGATGTTCTTTGGCACTACCGCTTTCCGCATGACGGTTGGGAGTATGATTGTGCCGTTTCCGAACTGTATGCGGTTAAGCCCGGCGGCGTGAAAGATCCGTACACGCCGAACGGCATTGCAAAACCCGCTCGTCCGGAACCGGGTGCGGATATAGGAGTCGATCACACAACTTCTGCCGGATGGCATCCGACATATATCAGAAAGTTTTTTTGAGGACACTGTTAATGTTTCAATTTGTCTATTGGCTTAGAGCCTTGGCTGCGATTTTGATAACAAATTCCCACTATGCAGATATCTGGCCTGCATCCGCGATGGCATTTGGCGGACACTATGGAAATTGCATTTATTTTTTTCTATCGGGTTTTTGCTTGTATAACATTGGAAAGTCATTTCCAAAATGGTACGCAAAACGAATCGTTCGCGTCTATCCGGCGTTGTGGATAGTAGCGGTCGTAAATCTGGCAGTGAAATTTTGGAGTGCGGATGGGATCATGGCTTATATACATTGTTTTATTTATCCTACATGGTACCATTTTATTTCATCCATAATGATTTTATATTTAATATACTACATTATACGCGTAATACAAAAAAAGACGGGTATTTCCATGTTATGGTTTCTGATAGCAGTGCTTGCGGTATATCTGTTGATGTATGCGTTTTTGTGTGATAAGTCACGCTATCACATTGATGATGTTGGGGAACACTGGTGTCGGTTTCAATTCTTGGCATCAATGCTTGTCGGAGCATATTTCAGAGAACGATATGACAGAATCGGATCGAAAATTACGGTGCCGGATATTGTAGGTTTCTTTGTGTTGGCAACCGCATATTTTGCGGGGAAAATTGCTCTTTCAAGGATACATGAAGTCAGCGGCTTCCAATTCATTCTGCCAATAATTCAGGTTCTGCTCGTTGGAAGCACTGCTGTTTTATTTGTGAAAGCAGAGAAAAAAGGTGTATTTGAAAGAACAAGTGCCTTAATTCGCAAATCGGTAACTTTTGTTGCGGGTCTGACATTGGAAATATATTTGGGTCAGGGACTTATTATTCAAAAGTTCGGTCACCTGCCTTTTCCGATTAATTTCATTGTTGTGACAGGTTTGATTCTTGTTTACGCATTCCTTATTCACAAAGTGGCACAATTTATACAAAAACCATGTGACAGGCTGCTTGGAGCGGGCAGAACGCGAGGGGAGAACATGCAATGAGAGATACCTTTGTTCGCACATTAATTACACTTGCAAAAAGTAATCCGAATATCGAGCTTTTCACCGGGGATTTGGGGTTCGGCGTGCTGAAGCCCTTCTGGGAGCAGCTGCCGGATCAATTCGTCAACGCCGGAATTGCGGAACAGAACATGACCGCTGCCGCGGCAGGAGCAGCCGGGGAGGGAAAAATTGTTTTCACATATTCAATAGGAAATTTTCCGACATTGCGCTGCCTTGAGCAGATACGGAATGATTGCGCGTACCATGATGCAAATGTAAAAATCGTTTGCGTCGGCGGTGGGTTTGTTTACGGCTCATTGGGCATGAGTCATCAGGCAACCGAGGACATTGCCGTGATGCGTGCGCTGCCGAATGTTGCGGTACTTTGTCCGGGAGATCCTGCGGAGGCGGAAGCGGCAACGAAGGCAATTGCGGAATACCCGGGAACATGTTACCTGCGGCTTGGGCGCGGCGGGGAAAAACGTATCCACAAGGATATTGAAAATTTCAAAATCGGACAGGCCATTCGAATACACAAAGGTGAACGCATCGCCGTCTTTTCAACCGGCGCAATTCTGGATGAGGTTGTCGGTGCGGCGGATATTCTTGCAAAGAAGGGAATCAACCCGGAGCTTTGTTCGTTCCCGACGGTTAAACCTATCGACCGTGAAACCATACTGCGCTGTGCAAAGGATTTTGAAATTATCGCAGTCGTTGAAGAACACAATATTTTAGGCGGATTCGGCAGTGCGGTTGCGGAAGTTCTTTCTGAGCTGCCTGCGCATGCAAGATTGCTGCGTATCGGCCTGGATGATACTTACTGTTCGGTTGTGGGAAGTCAAAAATATCTGCGGATGCAATTCGGATTGGATGCAAACGGTATTGCAAAGCGTATTTCGGAGGCAATCGGATGAAGCGGCTGCTGTTGACCTGCACGGATCTGATGGCGATTCAGTTTCTCGTGCCGCATGTGAAATACCTTTCCGAGCATGGGTTTTCCGTTGAACTCGCATGTTCCGAAGTCGGCGGACGTCTACAGGAACTCCGCACTGTGCTTTCGGGCATTGCTCCTGTCCATACTGTGCGCTTGGTTCGGAATCCGTTTTCGCTCCGCAATCGAAAAGGCTTAAGTGACCTGAAGAAGATCATTAACGGCCGCAGTTGGGACGTGATCTGGACAAACGAGCCCGTTATGGGCGTTATGACTCGCGTTGCAGCAAAAACTGTGCGCAAAAAAGGCACAAAAGTCGTTTATATGGTGCACGGATTCCATTTTTATAAAGGTGCGCCGCTCACAAATTGGCTGCTCTATTATCCTGTTGAAAAGTATTGCTCCCGCCTGTGCGACATGATCATTACTATCAATGAAGAGGATTATCAGCGCGCGAAAGGTTTTTATGCGGAAAGAACGGAGAAGATCCCGGGCGTTGGCGTGAATCTCGATTGCTTTGCGCCGAATAATGACGTTCGTAAACAATGGAGGGAGAAACTTGAATTGTCTCCGAATGATACATTGTTGTTGACAGTGGGTGAGTTAACCCCAAGAAAAAATCAACATGTTATGATTAAAGCGGTTAAACTGCTTCAAAATTCAAATGTCAAATTATTTGTATGCGGATGCGGCAAGTTAGAACTGCAGCTGAAGAATACCGTGAAAATGCTCAATTTGGAAGAACAAGTGAAGTTATTGGGCTATCGAAAGGATATTCCGCAGCTTTGTTGTGCGGCAGATGCATTTGTATTTACATCAATCCAAGAGGGGCTGCCGCGCGCGCTTTTGGAAGCGATGGCTGACGGAAAGGCGATCGTCTGTTCGAATATTCGCGGCAACGTTGATTTAGTTAAGGATGGCAAAGGCGGGCTTGTTGTACGGAACGATGCAGAATCTGTGGCAGCTGCATTGAAAAAATTGATTGAAAATCAAAGGCTCAGGGAGGAAATGGGCGCGTACAACATGAAGGCAGCGGAAATGTTTAGAGAAGAAAATTCTTTGAAGAAAGTGTGTATGCTGCTGCAAGACTTATGAGGTATGAAATGGAAAATAAAAATCAACCCATTCGCGTTCTGCATGTTGTAACAAGTATGGATCGCGGTGGCTTGGAAACGATGCTCATGAACTACTATCGACATATTGACCGCTCCGTAGTGCAATTTGATTTCCTCACTCATCGGACGGAAAAAGCGGCTTATGACGACGAAATTGAATCGCTCGGCGGCAAGTTGTATCACATGCCTCGGCTTGTTCCGTGGAGTCGTTCATACAGAAACGCAATGGACAGTTTCTTCTTGGAACATCCTGAATACCGAATTGTTCATGTACATCAGGATTGTTTGAGTTCGGTTGCATTACAGGAAGCAAAAAAATGCGGTGTTCCTGTGCGAATTGCACACAGTCATTCCTCAAATCAGAATAGAGATGTTAAATATCCAATAAAGATGATTTACATGCATAAAATTTCAAAATATGCAACATCTTTAATAGCATGCAGTCGAAAAGCCGGAGATTGGATGTTTTCGGGAGCTCCCTTTGAAATATTGCCCAACGCCATTGACGTTACTGCATTTAAATTCGATTTAGAAAAGCGCAAGAATCTGCGAAATAAGCTGAATATCTCGGAGCACACTGTCCTTTTAGGGCATGTAGGGCGTTTTATGCCTGAAAAAAATCATACGTTCTTATTGGATATTTTTGCTGATATCGCGCAGATGGATTCGGATGCGCGGTTGATGTTGGTGGGAGACGGAAAGCTTCGCTCAGCAATTGAGAAAAAAGCGAAACATATGGGGCTTGACAGGAAAGTGATATTTACCGGTGTACGATCGGATATTCAGGATTTGCTTCAGGCTATGGATGTTTTTGTGCTTCCGTCGTTGTATGAGGGTCTGCCGGTAACGATTGTGGAAGCCCAAGCCGCCGGATTGCCTTGCGTAATATCAGATAATGTACCGGATGAATGCAGGGTAACAACGGGACTGGTGACAAAATTGAGTCTGTCGGATACGACGCGGCGGTGGGCGGAGCATATTCTGACTCTTCGCAGCACGCCGAGGACTGATCGCTGCGATGAAGTAAAGGCTTCCGGTTATGATATTAAAACCGGTGCGAAAAAACTGGAACAGTTCTATTTGGAAAAGGCAAGGGATGTGGGATATGCTTTTTTTATCGATAATAACTCCCACATATAATCGTGCGAATCTTCTTCCTGCCTGTTATGCATCTCTATGCCAACAGACAGACTTAGACTTTGAATGGATTGTCATCGATGATGGCAGCACCGATGATACGGAGGCGGTCGTCCGGAGTTTTCAGACCGACAGCTTCCCTGTGTTCTATCGCAAAAAAAACAATGGCGGTAAGCATACAGCGCTGAACGCTGCGCACGATTTGATTCATGGGAAGTACGTTTTGCTTCTTGACAGCGATGATACACTGACACCGGATGCCGTGGCCTCAATAAAGATAGAATGGAAAAAGTGGGAGAATGATGAAGCTGTCGGAATAGTGACTTTCTTAAAGGGCAGCACTGTCAACGACCCGAACTGTATCGTGCACGACCGGGGAAAGCCGGTGGACATTATGCGATATCGCCGTACTTGCATTCACAGTAATGATTGCTGCGAAGTGATCCGCACAGAACTGTTTAAGAAATACCCATTTCCGGTGTTTGAGGACGAACGATTTCTTGCGGAAGGGGCGCTCTGGGGGCGCGTCAGCCACGACTGTAAATGCGTATACATCAACCATGTGATTTATCTTTGCGAATACCTTGACGGCGGACTGACAAAATCCGGCCGTTCACTACGGATTCGCAACCCGCTTGGGGGCATGTACCATGCAAATATATATATGGCAAGAAAGAATTATTTATCAAATCGAGTTAAAAACGGACTGCTTTATACATGCTACGGTTTTTTTGCAAACAAAACACCGATCGAAATGGCAAAAGAGTGTCAGGCAAAGATCTTAATGTGGTTGTGTTTACCGTTCGGTTGGCTTTTGTATTGGATATGGAAGAGAAGATACTTATAGAGATAGTTAGAGGAATACAATGCGAACGATCCTTGTTATTGCTGCA
>ULYU01040061.1_pt1 | contig 9807 bp, 10 predicted proteins | sample 1962481 | NCBI WGS metagenome assembly ULYU01 (sample SAMEA4835872, study PRJEB28245) | human gut metagenome | biome: gut microbiome; material: fecal sample | place: Denmark | collected 2008 | reverse complement strand
AGGATGGAAAGACGTATGATATGTATGCCATTCCCTACATGTACATCTTTGGCTGGCTCTTCTCCATCGACACGTCCAAAGTCAGCGAAAATGCCAGAGAGGCCGTTCTGCGTTATCAGACGGAGTGCTACAAGGCATTGTTCGAGCACTTCACCGAGCCGCAAACCTTCCTCAAACAGAAACAGGAGGTCATGGAGAAGAAAGTGACCGAGTACCAGGAGTGCCAGCGCCGCTTCAAGGATGCACAGAAACTGATGAATGAGGCAAAGTCTGAACTGAATCAGGTGATGAAGCTCACCATCGAGGACTGGAGGGCGAACAACCGCCAGTTGAATCTACCGTTCACAGCTGAAGAAATGGTTGAAGAATAAAAAATAATCCGGGCAGAATGCCGCACTATTCAAAAATAATCGCTATGTTTGCAGTGCTTATCATACATATTCCACAAAATGCGGGCAGCAAGCTTGCATTTTCGGTGCAGGCATTTTTTATGCCCGGACATATTGTGTACCATATATGGTATCCGTGTACCCCCGTGTGGAGCGTTAATGCGCCCACAGCATTTTGTGGATGTGATAAGCAGCGGGAAAGGCACGGATACTTTCATTTTAAAAACTTATTGTTATGCTTGACAATGCAAAAGTTTCCACCGCTGCCACAAACAGCTTCGGAACGTCCGCCCACGAAACGGGTATCAACATCTCCACACTCACCCCTTACGAGTATTTCCACAGTATGGGAATTGATTTGCAAGGTTTCTCCATCCATATTCTTCGCAAGCGCCGTAAGAACGGTGTTGCCATCACCGGTGTGTTCAATATCAGTGGCATCTACTATACGGTCGGTGCTGAAGACTATGAGCACTTGCTGGTCGATTTGCTGGAACGATACCGGAAGAAACGTGCTTACCATAAGAGGTGCCGGGAACGGAAACGTGAGCGGAACATGCTTTCGTTCATCAACCGTTATCCGGACGCCATGGTACTTCCGGCATACTTTTCCTGACTTGCACCTTTCACATCAACTTTATGCTTTATTCCCGGTGGCCATCCCATCGGGAATAAATGCTTTTTTATATTCCGATTTGCGGACATTTCATTCGGTTTCATCACCCTGGTATCTTATGATACTCCCCTACTCCATCCCCCGGACCCCCTGGAATGAAAAGACAAGCAATATAGAGGGAGTTTTGAAAAGAAAATATTTCAAAAGAGGCATCCAACAGTCCAACCGTCCAACAAGAGAAAGGATTTTAAAATGTAACTCTCTGTTGTATAGTAGTATATATTTTCTATTTAATCATATATATATACTACAATGGCGTTGTCTTGTTGGACGTGTTGGATTGCCATTTTTCAACCATCCAACTGGCTCCGTCCAACAAAAACGGCAAAAAATGCGGCTTGTTGGACGTGTTGGACGTCCTCCAACAGTATTTTCTTTACAGTAAATTTGTATAACTAAATAATAATCAGTAACTTTAATAATGCTGTTGGACTGTAGGACAGTTGGAAGCAAAAATAAACAAAAATGGTTTCAAAAAATTTTTTTTAAGAAAATGAGCATGATTACGACGAGTATTTCAATTACACCTTATCTTGCTGAATATCTGCGCGGGAAGTACAACAATGGTGCGGATGAGCCTTTCCGTATTCCTGACAATACGGACTTGTACCATGTGATATGGACGCTGATGTCACGGCGCCATCAGAACCAGTCTCCCATAGATGACGGTAATCTGACCATCATACTCCCGGAAAGGCGTATCGGTAAGGATCCGGAAATATACAACTATCTGTCTCCACGGGCAGCCAAAATTATAGAAATGGAAATACGCAGGATGTTCAACCGGGAACTTCATACGGCAATGGACGAGAACGACCTGAACGGACATGAGCTGAACAATCTCGATATCGTTCACAATTTCCTATGTGCGTATTGCATAGACAGCATCAGCGAGGATGCGTTGCTGAAGAACTTCTATCGGTGGCGGGAGAACATCCGCAAGCGGAAAAAGCGCCGCGAATACAAAAAGAAGTTAAAAAACGGCTAAAAAATCACCGACCGAACTATGCGTTTTGTCCAAAAATGGAGGACAAAATGTCCTATGTATGGCGAACTTGTTGAATTACAAATAAATATCCTAATATGAAAGAACTTTCCATTCAGATTAAAGTCTATCCGGTGAGTAACATGCGCCAGGATGTCTATCGGTTCATGGCCGATGAGTTTGAGTTTACTCCGGTACCGGAATCCTCAGAGGCGGGCCGCTGCTTCAACTGTAATAAAGATATAAACATAAGCCTTCCTCCATCCGGAGTGATGAAAGACTTCCTGGCAGGCAGGTTCTGCATTGTCGAGTTCACTGACACCAGGCACCGGAGTTTCCGGATCGGGGACAAAAAAATACCCGCCATTGTCTCGATATCCCCCAATCTGAATTCGGCGACTCTTAAAATTGAATGCAAAATGCTCAGTTCCCCGCTATTGTAGCGTCCTTCTCCCCTTTCTGCAGGCTGCCTATCTTCGCTGAAAAGATACGCAATGAACAGAACTTATCTACGCCAGCTTCTTACTTTAAATATACACCGGCTTCTTATCACGGCAGAGGGCTTGTCTTCTGCCATGATAGAGGCTTTTCCATTGGTGCCCGCTGACAGTCTGCAGCCGACATCCTTTTTCTTCAATGAAAATCCCCCCACATATAAGGAGACATCGAAAAAGGCCCTTTCACTTCTTCAGCAGGAAATGAAGGCCCGTTCGGAACTCCAGGGTATAACCGTCACCGATGACTTCTCTTCTGACGAACTTCCTGAAGGCAGTATCGCCTATCACCGTATCTGGGGATTCATCACCTCAGATTGTCAGTGGTATTTCTCCTCCAAGCAGTTCGAACGGGACCTGCTTGCGGCAGAAGCCAATCCGGCCATAACCTGCCATTTCCTGCATGTGAACTCTCCGGGAGGGGAAGCATGGTATATGGACAGACTCAGTGAGACGATGCGCTCACTCGGCAAACCTGTCATGACATTGGTGGAGCAATGCAACTGTTCGGCCAGCTATTATATAACCTGCCATTCCAAATTCATTGCCGCACTCACGGCCTATGATACCATCGGCTGCATAGGAACCATGATTTCCACTTGTAACTATGACGGATGGTTCGAAAAGATGGGGCTCAAACTCATCCAGGCCAAAGCCACGAAATCAGACCTGAAGAATAAAAAGACGGATGACTTGCTCAGAGGGAAACCGGAACAGTACATCAAAGAAGAACTGGATCCACCCAATGAACAGTTCCTTGCCGCCGTTCTTGCGTCCAGACCGCAACTGGGCAACCTGCCGGAAGACGATCCGGTATTCCGTGGTGAAACATTCGATACTCCGCATGCCATCGATAAAGGGCTGGTTGACGCCTCCATGACTTTTCCCGAAGCTGTGGCTAAGGCTGTAGAACTCGGTCGCAGCTATATGGAGATTGAGAATATAAAAAGAAGTGCTCTCAACTATTTATAACTTAACTTTTGTTTATCATGAATTTAAAGGAAAGAATTCAGACCGTCCTGCAGAAACTGAATCTGCTGGACAAAGCGAAAGCCAATCAACTGACCCAGGAAGAATGGGGACAGATAGTCAACTCCTATAATCAGGAGTATCAGTCTATCCTTCAGGATGACTTGGCTGCGGACCAGGCGGCGCAACGGCAAACGGTTGCCGTCACCCAGGAACAGATTGACCAGGTACAGTCCATTCTTGGAAGTATCGTCAATCCGGTACAAACCAATTCAACAGCCACGGAAGAGGGAAACGGCGGGAATGGACCGGTGCAGACCATTTCACAGCCAGCCAACGGTGAAGGTCTGGTGCAACTGGCCACTGCTGTGCAGAGCCTGGTTGACAATATGAACAACCGCGCGGAGGATGATATTCCTTCCCAGACAGTGACAGCTGCTTCCATCATGTTCACGGGACCGGCAGACCGTTCCCGGTATCTTTTCGGTATTGAAAATCCGATGTTCTCCATGTCCGAACGTTGGAACAAAATTGCTGCCAATCCGGCCTCCGCTTCTTCTTACGGTCCATGGGAAGAAGATAATGAAGGAGCCGCTTTCCGTCGCCAGGCCGTTACTTTCTCCCGTTCACTGCAGCAACGTTACGATTATCTGCACAAAAACGGCATGCTTGACGCCAAACGTCTGGCAGCCGGAGAATTCAGTACGAACTACGAAGGGGTGGATACAGCCGGTGTGGGCAACCAGTATGTGGTCCTGCGTCAGGACTATTTGATTGCGCGTGTACTCACAGTCCGCGACCTCACGCAGTATTTTCCCGTCCGCTATGGAATTCAAGACCATGACCTCGTGTTCAATGCCTTCTTCTCCGAAGTTTCCCAAGCTTACCAGCAGGGTGAAATCTGGAAGGGTGACATGAAGCTTGAGAACGAGATGGGTCATGTGGATGATGCGATGATCAAGCTCAAGTTCGGTCCGATGAAAGAACTGGAGCGCATGTACATCGCTTATCTGAATAAGGAAGGCTCCGATCCTATCAAGTGGACCATGATCGAGTTCTGCATCCTGAACTCATTGGAAACTGCGCAGGTGGAGCAGAACAAACGCCGTATGCGGGGTATCTATGTCAAGCCGGAAACGGGTGTTGCAGGCAGCTATCTGAACGCATCGACCGGAATCATATACACGCTGGTCCGCTACATGCATGAGTTTAAGATTCTTCCCCATGACGATGAGTCCTATCGCAGCTACACGGCTTCCAACATGTTGGATTCCGTTCAAGAGTTTGTCGGCGATGTGGTGGCTTCCTGCACGGAAGACATGGACCTTGACCGCCACGTCCTCTATCTGAATAAAACCCATTTGCCCTGGTGGATTAAGAATGTCCGCGCCAAATATGGAAAGGACATTGATTTTTCCGGTCCGGACAGTTACCGCAATGTGGTACCTGACACGAATATGCGTATCATCTGGTTGCCTTACCTCGGCCAGCTTCCCCTCATGTTCATGGATATTCCGGGCAACCTCCAGTTCCTGGAATTCGTACCGGGAGAGATGCTCTCTATCAAGGTGAAAGAGGACATGGAACTGGTAAAGGCATGGTCCACCTGGAAAGAAGGTACCGCCGCTTCGTTCACCGGCCGCCGTTTTGACAGCCTGGAAAAACTGAAGGCCAACAATTACGAATGGCAGCAGATCTTCATGAACAAACCTGCCGTCGATATGGCAGCGGACGCGACCACTGTCGATGCTTCAAAGGGATTCTGGCAGATAACAGCGGCCAACACTGCCGCCAAAGCCATTACGGACATTACGGGAGCCAAAGCCGGTGTAGCCTACATCATTGAATGTGGCAGCACAGAGAATGCCACTACCATCGCCAAGTCGGACAAGTTCGCCGACATTACGGAAGCTTATACTCCTACCAAAGAGGGTGACTATATCATGGTAATCCTGAACAGCAAGGGGAACTTCCTGGAACTGGAACGTCAGGTAGGCGGTGTACGCAAGGTGAACTCTGCACTCCAGCCCAACATTCCTGGAGTCAGATAATTGGTTGTCTATAAGAACAGATTGTTTTCAGGTAGCGCGGGGCGGGTCCACTTAAGCCCGCTCCGTTTTTTATAACTTAAAAATTAAAATTGTATGAAAGCAAAAAGAATTTCAAATCCTTTCCGTAAAGGGAACCAGGCTGCCCGTAGGATGCAGGTCCGGTTTTTCCTTTCGCTGATGGTGCTTCTGGCACTCGTGTTTATTCTTGACATGGTCATGTCCCCCGGTTCTGTGCTGGGAATTTACGGATTTTCCGGTACCACACTGGCCGCCATGATGGTCATCGGTGACGTGGATGACGTATCCGACCGAAAGACGCATGGCTCAAACATCGCCTATAAGATTTATTTGGTGGATATCGACCAGGTAAATTCCGATGTGCCCTTTCCGCTTCCTAACCAGCAACGAGAGATAAGCACCATCCCGATGAAAGCCGGACAATACATGAAGTACTTTGCGGCTCACGATATTCCCACCTACACTTCAACCGGCGAGAAGGGTGACATTACCACCAGCGGTACCAACACTTTTGTTGCCGTCATGGGCGGCATGCGTGACCAGCTGCTCGATTTCATTGAACAGCATGCCGGAGGCAAGTTCATCATCCTTTTCAAGGAAGTGGGCGATGCGCAGTGGTACATTCTCGGCAACTATGACCGTCCGATGGTACTCTCCTCCTTCGAGTCCAAAAACGACAAGGACGGGCGTTATGTAACCTATACCTTCACACGTACAAGCATTGACCAGTACTACAAGTATACGGGCGATATTGTCCGTGCTCCGGCAGCGGCTCACACGGCTGACGCAACGGCACTTGCCATTAAATCCACCAACAACCGTTATACCATCCCCGATGGCAGTGAAGGCACATACGCCATTTCCACTGTCAGCGGATTGACAGCCAATGATAAGGGACGTTACATCACACTTGAGGGTACCGGTACCGACAAGGCGGCCACCATTGCCGACGGCAACAGTTTTGTGCTTGAGGATGGAGCTACCTGGACAGCCAAAGCGGGTTCCTCCATCACCTTCATGGTGCTTGATGCCTCTACACTTGTCGAGGTATCCGGTAGCCGTGTGCAGACAGCTTAGTAAAAAACACCTCTTACAAGTCAGCAGAATTCCCTTATAGGCAGCGTGTTGGCTTGTAAGACTTAAATCTGTATGTTATGTATAGTTTCAAAGAAAAGAAGACACATTTCGTGGCTCTCCGGAATCCGGATGTGGCACAATATGACCTTGAGTTACTGGCTAAAGAAGTTCCTGGATTTCCGCAGCTTGCCACATTCTCACGCAACCCCAAACGTTATGCCGATGATATCCTTTATGCTTTGTTAGATTGTGCCACACGTGAGGAAATACGTGAGTATCGCCGGGCTATGATTGCAAAAAAGGCAAAAGAGGCTGAAGATGCCGGAGAAAAGAAAACAAAAGGTCCTGCTACGAAAAAAACGGCCGGAAAAAAACAGCAAATGCCCGAAGGGGAAACAACACATACTGAAGAGACCGGTCCACATGATGACGTGGAAAAGCCTGAAACAGCTCCGGCAGACAACTCGGCAGAAGAGTTGAAACAAGTGCTTGAAGAAGCGGAAGCCCGTGCTGAAGAAGCCGAACAGCGTGCCGATGAAGCGGAGGAAGCCAGGGATGAAGCGGAAGCTCGTGCCCGGGAGACTGAGCAGGCTCTGGAAGAAGAGAAAAAAAAAGAGCCGGCCAAAGAAACTCCGGTAAAGTCCAAAAGCAAGAGGAATACCCGCAAATCGACTGGGACAACCTCTTCGACCCGCAAGTCCAAATAGCCACACTCATCTACAACGACCGTGTGGTCACTTGGAAACAGCTGAAGCAGCTCGACGAAAGTCTGGAAAGAAAACCGCAGAAGCGTGACATCATGGACATGGTGGAACTGCGTATCCGTAATCTTCAGGCATTCGATGAGCTGCAATCGTTCAACGACACTGGGAAGTTCCTCTACATCCATCCGCTCATAGCACACCAGTCAGAGAGAGCACAACTGGAGAAGCTGCTGCAGACGGACCCGCAGGAGTTCCTGCGCCTGCATAAGAATGTGACGGACAATATCCGCAGATACGAGTGTTACCTGAAACGCGCTGACAGACAAAACAAGCGCACCCAAGACAAGGAGAATCTCCGACGTCACCGTGAACGGGAATCACTGTTCAAAGCAATATTGCAAAAATTCAATTCGAAGTAAAATGGAAAAGCTGATAGAAGTATTTAATTTGGGTGGTTTGCCTACTGCCCCGCTGGATTCGTTCTTGGAGCTTCAGGAGGACTTCAAGAAGTCTGATCCTGACAAATTATCGAAACTGCAGATGCTTATCATCACCCGTGGTTTCAAGTATGCATTCAAAGCCTGGCAGGATCCGGACGGAAAGCTCTGGATTATCGATGCCCATCAGAGACGGAAGGCACTGCTTGCATTGCGCAAGTCCGGGTTTACAATACCGGAAATACCTTATGAACCCATTTTTGCGGCAGACAAGAAGGAAGCGGTAGAGGAAATCGCAGCCTATAATTCCGAGTTTGCCACCAGGAATCCGGATACCCTGCTGTTCAAAAAATATAATATAGATTCTGACACCCTGCAGCGCTTCAACCTGGGTTATGAGGTCAAGACCACTGATTTCGGGCAGGTATCTCCCTTGTTTGCCCAAGAGCATGAGTCGGAAAATGTGCAGGAAGATGCCATCGATTTTAATGTTCCTGCATCTGAAGATACTGTAATTGCCAGACCCGGCGATATATGGTTACTCGGTAACCATCGTCTGATGTGTGGCGATTGCCGTTCCAAATCGGACATCACGGCGCTGATGGATGGGCAGCATGCGGACTTGTGCGTCACGGATCCACCGTACAACGTGAACTATGAAGGCGGTACAGAGGAGGAACTCACCATCCAGAACGATTCCATGGAAAACGACTTGTTCGCCACCTTTCTCAGGCAGGTGTTCTCTGTCATGTTCGCCGTACTCAAGCCGGGAGGATCCTACTATATATTCCATGCGGACAGTGAAGGCGAGAATTTCCGGGCTTCTCTCAGGAAAGCGGGATTCAAGATTGCACAATGCTGCATCTGGGTAAAGAATACTATGGTGATGGGACGCCAGGATTATCAATGGCAGCATGAACCTTGTCTCTATGGCTGGAAACCGGGTGCCGGACATCAATGGAATTCCGACCGTAAGCAGACTACCGTCTGGAATTTCGACAAGCCGCAGCGCAATGCCATACATCCGACAATGAAGCCCATAGCCCTTATGGCATATCCTATATCCAATTCCAGCACTCCCGGTCAGATAGTCCTCGACATCTTCTCCGGATCCGGTTCTACACTCATGGCATGCCAGCAGATAGACCGTATCTGTCATGCTATGGAGATAGACCCGAAATATGTTACAGCCACCATTCACCGGTACCGCGCCATGTTCCCTGAGCAGCCCGTCCAGTTAATCCGGAATGGAGAAATTCTTTCTGTTACAGATACCCAATCCTTGTTGAAATGAAAAAGGAACTCACTCTAACTTCAGACACTGATAAAGCCGTCCTGATAGGCGATGAATATGTATCCCAAGTGCGTACTTTCGGTGCTTTGGGATACACTCCCCACCGTATATGTACGCTTCTCGGCCTGCGTGGAAAGGAAAGGACGGCACTGACAGTCCGCTTGTTGATGCCCGGAGATGTATATTACGACGCCTACCGTAACGGTTGTGCCCTGGGAGAATACAATATCGATGCCGAACTTGCCAAGAAAGCCGAGACCGGTGATGTGTCGGCCATTGAGACCTTGGAAACACGTAAGCAGGAACGGACAGTCAAAGACTTAAGAAACCAACTCTTTGGAATATGACCAGACTCGACACCCTTGATAAGATACATCCGGACTTGATATCCGCATTCCTCACCACCGGGAAGTGTGATGGCATTCCTGCCGATGTGCAGTTATTCCTCAAGCAGCTGCAATGGGCGGCGGAGATTTACGAATACGAGCGTAACATCACCCGTGCCGCCAAGCAGCTGCGCCAGCGCATCAATGCCCAGCAGCAGATTAATGTGGATGAACGTACATGTAAGGCACGCATTTATGCGGCCATCAATTACTTCAATATCGACAACAATGTGTCCATCAAGGTGTGGGAGTCCAACTATGCCGACAAGTACGAGGATCTTGCCAAACTATGTGCGGCTGCCGGTGACTACAAGACCCAGGGCAAGT
>ULYU01021176.1_pt1 | contig 9955 bp, 7 predicted proteins | sample 1962481 | NCBI WGS metagenome assembly ULYU01 (sample SAMEA4835872, study PRJEB28245) | human gut metagenome | biome: gut microbiome; material: fecal sample | place: Denmark | collected 2008 | reverse complement strand
AGGTGTATTTACTTGCGTACAGAGGATTATATTGCAGACAATATTGTAGCTTTGTGCAAAAAACGTGATATGAGTAAATATCGGCTGTCACAGCTGACAGGTATATCTCAATCTTCGATTGGAAAAATCATTGCTAAAGAAAGTCTACCAACAATGCCTACTGTGGAAAAAATATGTGACGCACTGGGAGTAACAATGGCTCAGTTCTTTGCGGGAAAAGATGTTCCGGTAAATTTATCTGAGTCACAACAAGAGGTCTTAAAGATTTGGGACGGTCTTGATGAAAAAGAACAAGCGGTAGTAATGGCTATGCTCCGAGGACTTCAGAAATAAAGGAAACAGTTGTAACGAAAATGTTGACTGTTTCTTTTTTTTATGGGTAGGTGGAGAATATGTTGATTGAAAAGAGATTTTTTGATATTGCAAAACGTGAAGATGAAGAAATAAAAAGGGAGCTGGAAGCAGAAAAAGCAAAAATGACAGAAGAAGAAAAATTGGAAGAAAAAAACCGGCATGAAGCAGAGGTAAAGGAACTTATTCGCAAAGCGGAAGCACGTATGAAAAAACATAAGAAAATCCCTGATTCTAAGAAAATTGTTGAGTTTACACTTTTGCAAAAGGCTGCATTGGAGATTGCAGAACACATGGGTATGAATATAAAAACTGAACAAAAAAAGGATGATCTATGGGGCACTATCGAACTTGCCTTTGATAAAATGTGGTTTTTGGATTCTACTCCACCTGAATGGGTTGATGTATGGAATTCTTTATTGACAGAAGCGCACAGTGTATATATTGAAATTAAGGATAATATGATCGTTTATCAATATTCCTATGATTTATCCAAAGAAGTGATTGTTGAATAATGATAAGAGGATAAAACCGGAATGATAATAATCATATAGCAGATGCAGTTTTATTCGTATTTTCGCCAACACGATTTTATTGCTTCGTGGTATACTGTAACTATAATATTTTGGGTAAATATTTGAGAAAGAAGATATGTTCAGGATCGAATAAATAATAGAGAACAGATGAGAATTTCGCACAGTTCTGAATGATTATCTGATTCCGGATGAGTTTGAAAAAATAGCGGGTCTGAATTTAGAACGTATGTTGTGTAAATCAGTATACGCTTATGATTATGGAGGAAAAAATGAATAGTAATGATTTAATTACAAACGTTAGTAAAAATTCCAATGATACAGCGGCCTTGATATGGTCTGTAGCTGATGATCTTGTAGGGGCATATAAACCACATGAATATGGTTTGGTTATCCTACCTATGACAGTAATTAAACGCTTCCACGATTGTCTGTTGCCTACACATCAGGCAGTTTTGGATACATACAAAAAAGTTGAAAAACTGGCTGTAAAAGATGGTTTTTTAAAGAAAGCTTCAGGTTACCAGTTTTATAACACCAGTCCGTTTACATTTAAGACACTGCTTGCCGATCCTGAAAATATTGTCGATAACTTTAAGGCATATTTGAATGGATTCTCTGATAACGTACAGGATATTCTTGCACGTATGGATTTTGATTCTCAGATTAAGCATATGTCAGAAGCAGGTCTTTTATATTAGGTGATCTCTGATTTTTGTACTGATCGTGGCGATTTCTCTCCTGAGAAGATCAGTGCTGTAGACATGGGTTATGTGTTTGAGAATTTAGTCCGTAGATTTTCTGAGTCATATAATGAAGAAGCCGGAGCTCATTTCACAAGTCGTGATATTATCTATCTGATGAGTGATCTTCTTGTGGCTGGAGATGACTATGCTTTTACAGGTGATGGTATATCCAAAACAGTTTATGATATGACAATGGGGACATCACAGATGCTTACCTGTATGGAAGAACGATTGAAACAGATGGATGCGGATGCTGATGTTACTGTATTTGGTCAGGAATTTAATCCGTTTACATTTGGTATTGCAAAAGCGGATATGCTTATTCGTGGTGGTGACCCCAATAATATGCAGTTTGGTGATACTTTATCTGATGATAAATTCAGTGGGTATAAGTTCGATTATATTATCAGCAATCCACCTTTTGGAATTCCTTGGAAACGTGAAGAAAAAGAAGTTGAAGCGGAGTTTAAGAAAGGTACAGCAGGGAGATTCGCACCTGGATTACCGGCAAAAGGTGATGGACAGCTTCTGTTCATGTTGAATGGACTTGCTAAATTAAAAGATGATGGACAGATGGCAATAATCCAGAATGGTTCTTCGTTATTCAATGGTGATGCTGGTTCTGGTCCTTCTGAAATCCGTAGATATTTGATAGAAAATGACTGGCTTGATGCTATTGTGCAGTTGCCAAACAATGCTTTTTATAATACAGGTATTGCTACTTATATCTGGCTTGTTATGAAAAATAAACCTGTAACACATCAGGGGAAGGTTCAGTTGATCGATGCATCAAATTGTGCATCTAGCAGACGTAAGAATATTGGTTTAAAGAATGTTGATATTACAAAAGCTTGTCGTGATCTGATTGTTAAAGCGTATGGTGCTTATGTGGATGAAACTTACAAAGGGATTGAAGAAAATGGTAATGCAATCATTGTAAAGAGTAAGGTTATGGATTCTGTTGACCTTGGATATAACAAAATTGTAGTGGAAACACCTCAGTTCGATGAAAATGGAAACGTTATGATGAAGAAAAATAAGCTGATGGTAGATACATCTAAGCGTGACACGGAGAATGTACCATTGGCAGAAGATATTGATGCTTATTTTGAACGTGAGGTTATTCCATATAATCCACATGCTTGGGTTGATAAGTCCAAGACGAAAGTTGGATATGAAATTCCGTTCACCAGAACATTCTATGAATATAAGAAGATTGAACCGTCAGGTGTGATTGCTGCACGTATCGAAGAACATGAAAAGGGCTTGATGGCAAAATTGCATGAATTGTTCGGGGGTGAATAATTGTGAAAACAGTAATTAATCCTGAAAAAGAAATGAAAGATACAGGTATTGAATGGGTTGGTCTTATTCCGAAGAATTGGTATATCAGGCCTCTGTATGCATGTTTAGATGAAATAAATCAAAAAAACAGTCCGATTGTAACAATGAATATTCTTTCTTTGACAAATACCGATGGTGTTATTCCATATTCTGAAAGAGGGAATCAAGGTAATAAGTCAAAAGAGAATTTAGAAGATTATAAAGTTGTATATCCCAATACTATTGTTGCTAATAGTATGAATATTTTGATTGGCTCTGTTGGTTTATCCAAATATGAAGGGTGTGTTAGTCCTGTATATTATGTTTATTCAGCAAAATCGCAGATTGATATTCGTTATATGAATTATTTGTTTCAAACGGAACCATTTCAGAAAAGATTACGTCAGTTTGCAAATGGCATTTTGGAGATTCGTTTGCGTGTATCATCGCATGATATACTTCATCAGAAAGTAGCTGTACCAGATTATGATGAACAGCAAGTTATTGCTGATTATTTGGATGAAACCTGTTCCCAAATTAATGAAATTATTGAAGAAGTAAAGGCAAGTATAGATGAATATAAGGAATTGAAACAGGCTGTGATTTTTGAAGCAGTGACTAAGGGGCTTGATAAAAATGTAGAAATGAAAGAAAGTACTATTGAAAATTTAGAATCCATTCCTTCAAATTGGGAAATTCGTCGAATTGCAACTCTTTATGAGGAAAGTAAAGAGACTGGACGTGAAGATTTGCCAATTCTTATGGTTTCTATTAATACTGGAATTTCTGAAGGTGAAGTCGGTGATGATGATCGCATAAGGAAAGTTGTAAGAAGTGAGGATAAATCAGTATATAAAGTTGTTCATCGCAATGATCTTGCTTATAATATGATGAGAGCATGGCAAGGCGGATTTGGAGCTGCACAGGTTGAAGGTTTAGTTAGTCCAGCGTATGTTGTTGCAAGACCAAAGTGTGAACTGGATTCTAGATATGTTGAAGCTTTACTTAGGACACCAATATTTACAGAGAAAATTCGTGGTCTATCTTATGGTGTTGCAGATTTTCGCCTTCGATTATATTGGACTTATTTTAAAAATTTGAGAATATGTTTTCCTCCACTTGAAGAACAGAGACAAATTGCAGATTTCATAACTGCAGAAAGTAAAAAGCTTGATGCATTGATTCATGAAAAACTTGAGTTGGTTGTAGAACTGGAAGCATACAAAAAGTCACTGATTTATGAAGTTGTGACAGGAAAAAGAAGGGTGGTATAACCTATGGCTGAAAATGAAAAACAGTTTGAATCGAATATTGAAGCCTTTCTTGTCTCATCCGCTGGTGGGTATGAAAAGGCAACAGATGCCGGATATGCTTCTTCTCTTGGTATGGCGTTGGATATTAATACATTGGTTGGGTTTGTGAAAGCAACTCAGCCAATTATGTGGCAGCGTTTTGAGAAACAATGTAATTCTGACCCATACAAGAAGTTTTATAAATGTTTTGAAGATGCTGTGCAGATGGATGGATTGCTGTCTGTGTTGCGTCATGGCTTCAAGCATCGTGGAATGGATTTTAGGGTTTGCTATTTTAAACCGGAATCCACACTGAATGATGTTGCTGTGAAAAGATATTCCCAAAATGTATGCCAGTGTATCAGGCAGTGGCATTATTCGGAACAGAATAATAATTCTGTAGATATGATGCTTGCAATCAATGGAATTCCTGTGGTTGCAATTGAATTAAAGAATCAGCTTACAGGGCAGAATGTAGATAATGCAAAATTGCAGTGGCAGTATAATCGTGATCAAAGAGAACCTGCTTTTTGGCTGAATCATCGTATCCTTGCATATTTTGCAGTAGACCTTTATGAAGCATGGATGACAACGGAATTGAAAGGTGCTGATACCTATTTCTTGCCGTTCAATCAGGGCTCTAATGGTGCCGGTAATGATGGTGGTGCGGGTAACCCACAGGCAAAAGATGATGATTATGTAACATCTTATATTTGGGAGAATGTATTACAGAAAGACAGTTTGTTGGATATCATTCAGAAATTCATTAGTTTTGAAGTTAAAACCGAAAAGAAAGATGGAAAAAATGTTACAAAGAAACGTTTAATTTTTCCGAGATTTCATCAGTTGGATGTGGTTCGCAAACTAGTTGCTGATGTACGAGAAAACGGGTCGGGACATAATTATCTGATTCAGCATTCCGCTGGTTCTGGGAAATCCAACTCTATTGCTTGGACTGCATACCGGCTGGCATCTCTTCATAATGATGCAAATGAGCCAATTTTCACATCTGTAGTAATCGTGACAGACAGAAGAAATCTGGATGCACAACTACAGGAGACAATTACGGGATTTGATCATACTCTTGGTAGTGTATGTGCTATTGATGAAAAGAAATCTTCTAAAGATTTACGGGATGCATTGAATGCTGGAAAGCGTGTTATCGTTACGACATTACAGAAATTTCCGGTGATTTATGAAGAAGTTGATGATACAACGGATAAGCGTTTTGCAATTATTGTTGATGAAGCACATTCATCTCAGACCGGTACATCTGCATTGAAACTTAAGACAGCACTTGCTGATGTATCCGATGCCCTGAAAGAATATGCTGAACTGGAAGGAAAAGCTGAAGAAGAACTTTTGGATGATAATGAACGTTTGGTAAAAGAAATGATTTCTCATGGAAAACATAAGAATCTATCTTTCTTTGCATTTACAGCTACACCGAAGGGGCAAACTTTAGAGATGTTTGGTACAGAATGGAACGATGGTTCATTTCATCCATATCATGTGTATTCCATGCGCCAAGCGATAGAAGAAGGTTTTATACTGGACGTTCTTCAGAACTATACCACCTATAAGACTTGTTATCAGATTGCAAAGAACACAAAAGATAATCCCGATGTTCCGCAGTCAAAAGCATTAAAGGTAATTAAACAATATGAAGAGTTACATCCATATAACATTCAGCAGAAGGCAGCAATTATTGTTGAGACTTTCCGTAACGTGACGAAGCAGAAGATTAAGGGTAAAGGAAAGATGATGGTTGTAACATCATCGAGATTAGCTGCTGTTCGCTATTATCATGAAATAAAGAGATATCTAGAAGCAAACGGATATAACGATGTGGAAATCTTGGCTGCATTTTCTGGATCAATCAAAGATCCAGATGATCAAACCGAAAAAGAATGGACAGAAAGTAGCTTAAATGGAGTGAGCGAAGCTCAGACAAAACAGGTGTTCCATGATGACGGGAATATCCTAATAGTTGCGGAGAAATACCAGACTGGCTTTGATGAGCCATTGCTCCATACGATGATTGTAGATAAAAAATTGCGAAATGTAAAAGCTGTTCAGACACTGAGCAGACTTAATCGTACTCATCCAGATAAACAGGACACCTTTATCATTGATTTTGTAAATACTAAAGATGATATCTTAAAGGCATTCCAGCCATTTTATCAGGAAACTTCTCTGTCTCAGGAAATCAATACGGATTTGATTTATAAGACTCAAAAGATGCTACGAGGATTCAAAGTATATGATGATACAGATATTGAAAAGGTAAATAAGATTTATTTCGATGAGGATAAACGTAAGGCAAATAAAACGCAGGCTGCTATTACTAATGCCTTGTTGCCTATTCAGCAGAAATACAATTCTTTAAATCAAGAACAAAGATATCAGTTTCGTAAAACATGTAGATCGTTTGTAAAGTGGTATGGATATATTACTCAGATCACACGTATGTTTGATAAACCGTTACATAATGAATATATTTTCTGTTCTTACTTGGCAAAGATAGTTCCTGCGGATCCGACGATACCATTTGTTCTTGGTGATAGAGTAAGGCTTGAATATTATAATCTTGAGAAAACATATGAAGGCTCTATTGAGCTTATGAAAGAAGAAAAAGGTGTTTATGATCCGGCAAAATTGAAGAAACCAGTAAAAATGGTGGAAACTCTTAGCCCTTTGGAACAGGTAATAGAGAAAATCAATGAGCAATATATGGGAGCATTTACCGAAGGTGACAGGGTTGTGATTACAGCCTTACATCAGAAATTGAAGAATAATAAAAAACTGATGAAATCGGCTCAGACTGATGGTAGACAGATTTTTGAGAATAATATCTTCCCACAGTTATTCGATGATGCTGCTCAGGAAGCATACATTGAAAGCACAGAGACATATACAAAGCTGTTTGAGGATGCTGGAAAATATCGTGCAATCATGAGTGCACTTGCGCATGCGCTGTTCGATGAATTACAGCAGGGAAAGTTGCAGGAATAGTTTGGAAATTGCTCATAAGACGGTCTGGAAATATCTGAAGAATGTAGTGACAGGCAAGAATTTAATTTTAGTATCGAATAACATTCTTAAAATCAGATAAAATAAAAATTCCTTAAAAAATCAAAACGAAGGATGTCAACAAATAAACGTTGATGTCCTTTTTTGATTTTGGAGGAATGAAAAAAATATGAAAAATAGTATAAGTACAAAAAGTGGTATGAACAAAAAATATAAAAATTTGAATCATGAGACAAGTGTGATTTTTTCATTTTTTGTATTTTTTAATTTTGGGTAGGGAACCAAAATTGGCAATTTTGCGGAAGTGTATACACACTTCCTGTCCTTGCTGTTTTTATAATCACATAGTGATTTCACAGGGATATCGGGCTGTTTAGCCTATTTTATCTCCCTGTGTTGTGACCGAAGAAATTCGGGGAACCAAGTGCATATTTATGCTGAATGTGAGGAACTGGGGAGTACAATCCTCAGCAAGATTCCAACATCCGGAATATGCCATATTGCTAAAATAGCGATATGGTATTACCGGGGTGGATCTTGCTCTAGTGTGTACTGAGACCTCGGCATAAATAGAAAAATGGGTTTGGGGAATCCCCAGCAAGATGAAAACCTGATGAGAGAACATTTGGCTGAAAGACAATATTGTTTAACACAGGTGGATCTTGCTCTGGGGTAATTGAGAAACTTATGAGAAATATTATATAGGGGTATTTGCTATGTTCTCAAAAAATGGAAATAGTGGTAAGATGAATTGGGAAAATCGGTAGTTGTAAGGAGAAAAAGATATGTGTTTAGATGATAAAATAATTCTTGATATACAACGAATTGCTTCTTTACTTAACACTAACAAATTATCGTTTGATGAATACGTTGCTCATGGTGGAAAATTTGAAAAACAAATAATTGAAAATGAATATAGTAGTTTTGGTAATTATTGTGAATTAGCTGGAATAAAAAGATATATTCAAGAATAAATTTAAAATTCCTGTTTGTCGGAGCAAATATAATGAATAGAAGTGCCCATTACATTTTTTGTGATGGGTATTTTTTGTGAAATTCACTTTTATTCATTTTTGAATAAAAGAATTTTGAATCAGCAGCCGGTAGAAGCAGATGGTTATAAAAAGCTTTTGACAACTATGAGTGCAAAAACAGAAAGCTGCGAAAATTTATTTTGAGCTAATAGCAAAATTTAATGTTTTGTGATATCGAGGGTATGGGGAATCGTAATCTCCATCAAGTTCGTCAGAGAATCAAAATCCAGAAACTGGGTTTTGAGTTACTCTAGGCGATACTTGCTTTAAAAAATGATTTGCCATAATGAGCTAGAATATTAGAGGAGGAACTGTAAAAAAAGAGAGAGCCATAAGCAACTCTCTCTGTGATAAAAACAACAAGTTATAGTATCAGTGGTTCAGTAAGATTACAAAAATCTTTAACAGGAATATTTTCTTTAAATGGTAAAACTGTTTCTAAAAAGGTTTCGTCTGCAAATCTTTCCAGTTCAGAATCAAAATGTATAATTGAAGCTATTGTATTTAATTGGTATGGAGGAATTGTAACAAAATAATCATAATCTTCGTAAGAAGGAGTGGCGCAAGAAACTTTGATTTTTCCGTCCAATTTCAATTTTGCAAATTCTCCATAAATGGCAGTTAAGGCTTTTTTCCTTTCTTCATCAGAAGTAATTCTATCAACATATCGGATATACCAATAATCTATATTCCCATCTTTTAGCTCAATTAAATAATCGTACGAGTTGGGCGTTCCGGATTTTATTGTCCATTCGATTTTATGCAGACTTGTCATCATGGAAAGACCACGCATTAAAGTGGAAAAAAACTTTTCATGTATCTGAACAGTAGAGAGATCCGGAGAAAATCCATTGTCAGCAATTATCTTCTTTCGTTCCTGTATTTTCCGAGGTGAATATCCAGTAGCATCATATAATTCATTGATAAGTTCTGGATCATCAATGGCTTTTGCAATTTTATCAATAGTGCTTTTATATGGTCGCCCTGATCGGGTGCCATTGAGCATTCGAGAAATAGTCGCATTGTTTATGCCGGTTTGTTCAGATAATTCTTTTTGTGTTTTTGTGTGTAAAATTGTTTGAAGTATATTGATGAATCGTTCCTGATCGTAAACGCTGTCGGGATCTATTAATGTACTTGGATTTGATAAAAATTCGTTCATTCCAATCTCCTTTTGACTTCTTTGACTTTTTATGAGTTGACTTCTTAACCTTTATCTTATCAATTATGTTCCGAAAAATCAATTTTAAATATAAAGAAATCAAAAAATGCATTATTTTTAACTTGAAGAAGTCAAAGATGTCAAATACGCAATTGACATTTTGACTTCTTTGTGTATAATGTAAATGAAAGAAGTCAAAGAAGTCAAAAAGAAAGGAGGGCTGTGGATTGAAATATAGGGTTGTTTCAGTTTTGAAAGATAATAGACCACGATTTTTGATTATTTCGGATGTAGAAGAAATGGCAATCCTTCCATCAAAGTATTTGAAGCATCTGGATCAGATTAATGCTTCTCCGAATACTGTAAAATCCGCAGCCTTCGCACTTTCATATTATTACAATTTTCTGCAGGAGCAAACGATAGGATTGGATGAGGTTACATTGCTGTCCTATTCAGAGCAGAATAAACATTTTATTGATTT
>ULYU01000045.1_pt1 | contig 10276 bp, 5 predicted proteins | sample 1962481 | NCBI WGS metagenome assembly ULYU01 (sample SAMEA4835872, study PRJEB28245) | human gut metagenome | biome: gut microbiome; material: fecal sample | place: Denmark | collected 2008 | reverse complement strand
TTGAGTGCCCGAGCGCACCGGATACGGTAATCACGTCAAGTCCCGCCGAAATCAGCGCAGAAGCCGCAAAATGCCTGAAGCTATGTAATCCATAGAATGGCAGCTCGTTTTTCTCACAGAACTCTTTCAGCCAGCCGTAGGGCGTCTGATTGTTCATCTCCTCGCCGTTCCATTTCGTGAACAGGCGGTCTGTTTCCACCCACTTGCTGCCCAGACGGAGCGCCTCCTCGTCCTGTTCGTCCTTTAGCTGTTTCAGAATATTCATAATGAACGGCGATATTTTCAGCGCCCGCTGCGAACGCTTCGTTTTAGTGGTGTCCGTGTAAATACCGCGTCCGGCTGTATAGTTGCTCGTTCTGCGAACGGAAATCACATTGTGCTCAAAGTCAACATCTTTCCATTCCAGTCCGAGCATTTCAGACCTCCGCAAACCCGTGTAGGAAATCAGATAGAAGAATGCACGGTACTTTGTCGGCTCGTCTGTCAGCTTGCTCAAAAGCAGCTCCAACTCCTCCTGCGAGTAAATCTGCTTCTCCTTGACCTCGCCTTTGGGGATCGTGACCTTTGCGCAGGGATTGTCGGAAACAACTCCCATCTTCACCGCATAACTGTACACGTCCGAGATGAAACTTAAATTGTGCCGTATCGTTTTCGGCGCAAGCGGCTTGCCGGTTTTCTCATTCGCACCCTCTTTGGTGAGGGAGTTCACAAATCCTTGCAGCTGCCGCGGAGAAATCTTGTCGATACGCAGGTGTCCGATTGCGGGATAAATGCGGTGGGTAAGCTGTTTCATGCGTTCGTAGGTCGTGCTGCGCAGATTCAGTTTTGCGTATTCCTCAAACCATTCCTCTGCAAGTTCCTCAAACTTGACCGCTTTCGCTTTGTAGCCGTGCATACAGGCTTCCTCAAACATAACCGCCTGCCGGTTCAGCTCCTTTTGTATCTGCCGTTCCGACATACCCTCGTCGGGTCGCCACGTCATCGCCTGCTCCTTGTGATTGCCGTTTTTATCGTAGCCCAGCGACACCCGTATCTGATATGTGCCGCCGCGTTTTCTGATTGTTGCCATAAAATATCGCTCCTTTCGATATTGTAGATTTATGACATACTCTCTGCAACTCTATTTTACCACTTTAAATCGTGATTTGTCAAGAGGGTATGTAACTTATCTTTTGTGGGAATTTTTCTGTGTATTTTTGTGTGCATTTGCATTCAGCTCCGCAGTCTGCTTTTCTTCCTGTTGTGCCTTTATGAGATTGTCTATGTAGTTACCCTCAACAATCTCCTCGTAAGCCTTAATCAGCGTGTTTATGCGCTTTAAGGCTGCTTCCTCTTCTTCGGGTTTCTCGCCGTGTAACCACTTCTGATTTATCGTATGTTGCAGTTCCTTTGCCTTTGCGTATATACTGTCACGAGAGGTAAAACCAAACTCCCCGATTGTAGCGAGCTGTTCCGAGAGGTAGTTAATCCGGGCGTCGTTTTGGAAGAAATAGTATCTGCGCCTGTCCGTTTTCTTCGGTTCAAGTCGGAACTGCTTGACGGCACTTGCAACATTAAGAATAGCGATATGAAACCGCTTCTCAATCGAGCTTGCGGTCTGCGCTTCATATCTTACACGGTCGGTAAACATATCCTTTTCTGCTATGCGCTGTTCAAGGTTTTTCGGAAGATACTCGTCACCGAGGTTTTTCAGCCGAACAAAACGCTCTGCGTTCGGGTGCTTTACCGATATGTACTTACCGTATTTAATCTCATAACCACGCTCCTGCAAACGGAAAAGCAAATCGTCAAGGGTTTCCGTCCTATATACCAGCCTGTCAATATCCAATTTAATCTTTTCACGGATAGTGGGAGCTTTCTCGTCGGGCTTGTAGTGGGACGCAATCGCCTGCGCAGTTTTCAAAGCATAATCAGGAATATAAAGTGTGTTGCTCTCTGCCACGCAAGGTATTCTCGCCCGAGCCAGCCCATCGGCTATGTATTGCAGCTTATCGGGACTGTAAATGCTCACGGAAACAAAATCTGCTTCTGCTTTCTTGCTCATTTCCCCAAACTCCTGCCGCAACTCCGTTATTTTTTCACGCATAACATCGTTCTGATTGTTGATAAGGGCAGCATCCTCCGAGGTAAGCTCCTCGGCGGGCTTCTTTTTCAGCTCGTTTATGTGAGCGTTGATTTTTCTGATACTCTCCGCTTCCTGTGCAGCCCTCTTATATTCCTCAACAGGCAAATGCTGTCGATGGACATTTTTATCCTCTCGCCGCAAACCGTGTTTCAGCAAAATCTGCTCCATAACCGAACGCTCGCTCTCCGACCAAGCCGTCCACTCGTTCTGCATTTTGTTTGACGAGGAAAACCCTTGCTCACGAAGCGCACCGCTCATTGAGTTTTTCAGTTGCATACCTCGCTGCCCTTTATGTGCAACGGGAACGAAGTCGATATGCAGATGTGGCGTACTCTCGTCAAGGTGCCTAACCGCATTGAAAACCTTTAGGTTCGGATTTCTCTTTTCAAATTCACGCATATACTCATCAAGCATAGTTTTCGCCGTTTCCCAATTTTCAGAGCCAACGCCGCAGTCGTGCAAATCCCCGAACTGCACAATCACCTCGTAGAATAGTTTGCCCTTGCCGGACTTTTTAACGTGTTCATAGTAGTCTGGGATTTCTCGGTCGGCTCGTTTCTGCTTTGCGTTGTACTCGGCAACCGCCTCACCAAAGACCTGCTGATAAAAATCCCGCAAGTCAATTTTTGTGTAGGTAATGTTATCTGCCGTTCTTGAAACATCAACATTGTGAGCGGTGATAACTCGGTTGTTGTGGTCAAGGTAACCGCTGTCCACACGGAACGAAACCGACAGCCCGTTTGTATTTTTCTCACTCATAGCACACATCTCCTTTCACCTGTTTTGCAAATTTATCTTGTCAGCCGTGCCTGCTCTTGAAAAGCCGTTTTCAAATTTATCTCCAAAATGCTCGACAATAATTCCTGTTAAAATCAAGCACTTTCTGCGGCTGTTGTCGTTGTTGCTAAACTCAATAGTGATAGTGACAAGCTCCGCCCGTCATTATCACATTGAGTTGTGGAAAATTCCCCAAACCCTTTTTTGCTTCTCACGCCGAGATTTGAGATAAATTCTCAAACCCTTCTCAAACACCCCACTCGTGAAACGAGGTAAAAGCGAAAATCGCTCTCAAACACCTGCTCCGAGAGTAGGGGGTAAAATCCTAAACCTCTCTCCCTTAACCTCTGCGGATAGGAGCAAAAACTCGCCAAGCCCAACAAAATTTTTCTTTTCAAATCTGAAAGAAAAATTCTCCGAGCGGTCACGCACTCCCGTACATATCGTGATTAACGAGAGCCGTGAAAAAGGCGTCCTTTGTTGTCGGAGCATTGTAGAGCATCGTTATCAGAAAAGCTCTGATGTTCTTCACCTCGCTTGTGTTTCGCTTCAACGATAAAAGCACATATTCAATATGCTCGTGAGTAAGTTTCAGGAAGCGGCTCTTCACCGCCTCCTTTGGCATTTCCTCGCTATTCACCCAGAATGTTTTCTTTGCCGAGCAGACCACATCAAGCATAATTGCAACCAGCTCGTCAAGACCGTCACTTTCTTGTATATGAACGCACGGCACGGGTTACCTCTGAAACAGACCGATAGAGCGTTGTTGGGCGAGCAGTTCCGTGATGATGTGGAAACGCTGATTACCGACACATTCACCACGCTGAAAAAGAAAAAATCTCCGCAGGACACGGAGATTTGTGAGGTTATTCGGTTTAATTGCAGCGAGATTTCGGAGCTGTTGTTGGAGTATTCCCACTATTTGACGAGCAGAAAGGTGTTCTGTGTTCAGTGCAAGCTGTGCGGCAGCTTCTTCCTTGCAAAGTCGAAGAATACGCAATACTGTGAGGAGTGCAAGGTGCTTCGTAAGAAGAACAGCAAGGTTATTTACAGGGAGAAATGCTCGGAGGGAGTTTTCCGCTTGCGGCAGCGAATTAAGTATAGCTTTGAGAATTTTATACACAAAAACAAGGGGTGGGATAGACTTTCCGACTCCGACAAATCTGAATACAAGGCGCTTCACGACGAGTTTATCCGAACCTCTGCAGCTATGCTTCGGGAATTTGAGAAGAATGGTGGGGCAGAGTTGGAGAAGGAGATTGAGCGGTATGTTAAAGGGGCTGACAGCAAGAGGGCTACTCTGGAGGGAAAAAGACATAATTGAGATAACAACGAGTTATTAGTAATACAAATCGACATAATTATCTTCTGATGGAATAAAAACTCTAAAAAGTAATATAATATATGTAGCTAGACGCTGTCAGCGTGGCAATATGACATGCAAGATCTTGCTTCAGTAGTTAGGTCATAATCTTTGGAGCAAAAATGACCAATCGGGGAAGGACCGATACAGCGTTTAGTTATCATTTTTGGCTTGAGCGATTAACAGAGACTTTTTGTGCTTTTCTGTGAAGATATTTGCGGATACTAGCCTGGATATTTGAGTATGGTCGATTTTTTTGTGCGAGTATAGAATATGTTTCCTAGCAATTAACGCAATTACCTTTCGAATAAAAGCATTACCATCATATTTCCTTTGCAATTGAATTGCGCTATCAACAAAACACTTAGTATGTCTAGTGTTTTCAATAAGCATTAATTGCATTACATCTTGAACCATAGAAGTAGTATTATAATGCTGCAATTCTTCTATCGTCGAATCAGATGAAGCATTAAATGCAACATTGTTTAGAATATCCAATGCCATTGCTGTTCCAGCAGTACCAAGCATCCTCCTAATATCGTCTTTTGTATATGACTGCTCAGAATTCTCTAATGAATAATTGTACAAATAATCACACATGCCCTCTATATTGTCTTGCACAGGCTTTAGGTGGGCATATACTATTTGTGGAGGGATTGTGTAGATCGTTTCTATAATTCCGTCAACCTCATCAGCTTCTAGTGCGCCATATTGGTCTACCAGCACTCGACTTATTATTTGGCAGCATTTTAAAGCTCTGATAGTTTTGAACTTTTCAATATCTTGTTCTGAATAGTCAAAAGCATTGCGGAACTTTATCACTTCATGTCGTTCTTGTTCCACTATTTCTGTTTGACGCTTAACTTCATTCTTCTCTTGCGATGTGGGAATTCCTTTGGTCGTGTCCTCTATATCGTTTAAAAAAGGAAGATTTTGGCTCTCAATATTCCAGCTTGGTGAATCTTCTATGTGCTTAAACGTTTGTGCTGCCAATCTCATAATAAGGCTGTTGTTGCGCATTAAGTATGACAAAAAAACTATAATCAAATCGTTAATACCAAAACAAATTTGAGATATAATTTTTTCAAGATTTTGTGTATTTGTAAAATCTTTCTCTAAGTCACGTGCAATCGAGCAAGCAACAAAGTAAGCCATTACATTATTGTTAGAAAATTTGAAAGCAAAATCATCACTATCTTCGATAAGAATGTTTGCTTTTTTGCAGTTCTCTAAAAAGAGCTTAGCTTTAATGTTAGCCCTTCTTTTACTGTTAAATGTATTTACTAACTCGGAAAAGGAGAGGAGAGAAATTGTGTCAACACGTTTGTCAAAATACATATCCGATGAGATATAGCTAAGCAACGACATATATGGAACTAATTCTGATTCACGAATAACATCAAGCAATTGAGTTCGAGTGTTGGTTTCAAAAACCATGGATATAGTGTTTTGAGCATGCTTTTCTGTTTTTTCGTTCAACAAAAAAAGAATATATGGAATTAAATTAGCGGGGCTTAGGGTGAACAGATACGGCTGACATTGAACCATATAATCTAATGCAACAATAATAGCCTCAGTTTCTTCTTCGGTTGCACATTTAATAGAACAGATTCTCTCTATCAATTTATCTCTAGATTCCTTAAAAAATGGTTTGATGGATAAAGTACCGATTGTTTTTCCATCCAAATGTTCTTTCACCATTTCTTGCAATTCGTTGTCATTTTCCGAATCAACATAGATTAGTAATCTACCTGATTTCTTTATGTTGTCAATGAGCTGCAATTGTGCCTTTGTATTAGTTATACGATCCATATCATCAATAAATATAATTTCCCTAGATGGATCCTCTTGCAGATAAAGGTCAAAGCAGATATTATCTCCGTATTGCACTTCAAAAAGGTGCTTGAGCATTTTTTCAAAATTACTCTCGGTTCTGGAACTGCTTTCGATGAAAAGGGGAATAAAGCCATTATCTACTGATATGCTATATAAATATTTCAAAAGCATAGTTTTACCAGAGTTATTATCACCAGTAATACGTATTACTTTCTCTTTTTTTAATTTGGAAAAAATGACGCTTTCGTCAATGGTATCAACGTCGTCACTATCAGTAAACCACTCCCCCTTTACTTTTAAGTCAGGGAATACATAATAATCAGTTATCAGAGGACTGATTTGTTTATTGCCTAAAAGGAGTTTACGTAAAAATGTGGATAAAGGGGATAAAGTAACATTATTTTTATAAATAGTTTTGTTCTCTTTGCGAGTAAAAATGTTTTCATTACTATCCCATGTAAATCTATGACAATTAAATGTATCGGTCATTGTATCTAGTACAATAGCATTAAAAGCACAATTATCATTATGTAGTGAGAACTCTCCGCCAACAATATAGTTGAGTTTTTTGCCTTCACCGTCTTGAATAGATACTTGTTCTGATTGGTGATCATGTCCAAACAGAACTATATCATCAAAAAACATAAATTTTTTGAGCGTCTCTTTGGTGTCCCACTCAAACCACTCGTAGCTGTGGTGAACCATTGTAATTTTGTAATCTGTATCTTTTTTTCTAACTAATTTATCGCATATGCTTGACGGGAAAAAGTGAAGCTCTTTATTGTCGTTTTGTCTCGTCGAAAATGGAGCGGAATTAAGCAATGTCAATTGCAGAGTTTTGCCGTCCAAGTCTATTGTAATATCATCAATCAATTCATTGTTAACAAAACACCCTATAGAATGTGCGTACTCAAAAAAGGGCTTCATCTCTCTGAGTTCGGATTCAATTTTCTCATTCCTGTTCCAAGATAGAATATCCGCCGAACTATGTCCGCTTTCGGGAATTGAAATATCGTGATTACCAGGTACGATGTATGTTTCGATGTGTCCACATTTCAAAGATTTCGACATAGCAATTATAACTTTGTTAATAAAAGCTCTTCCAGAGTTAATTTCTGTTGTCGAACCAGAAGCTGATAAGTCTCCAGAAAAGCATAAAATAACTTTATCGACATTACCAATTGAACGTAATGCCGACCCAATTTTATCTATACGAACATTATGCTCGATATTTTCATCAGTGCAGTGTACATCGCTAAGTTGAAGGATTAACAGCTTCATAAAAAACCTCCTGTTTTATAATCGAAGATAATTCTATATTTCAATGAAAGAAATACTATCAGTGTTTTTGGTGGTGTTGTTTTGTTAATCACGTTCAAATTGTTTGAACTATGCAATTGTCGTACCACTCGTGCGGCGGTAACGCTGAATTAAACGCAGTATCAAAGAGCGAATACAAGTCCTTATAACGCTTGCCGCCCTTTAAGATAGCTTTCAGCTCTGAAATCTGCAATGGAATAATCTTCATTCCCGAAACGTTCTTTGAATAGTTCTGCGGGTCATAATAGGGAATTGACTTTCGGCTTCTGAAATCGGCGATAACATTTATATTCAATGTTCCTGTTGCAAATACGCAGTAGGAGTTCAGGTTTCCCGTGCGAAGCAAGTGCTGTCCGAGGTGCCTTGATACAGGCTCCATCTCCATTCTCCGCTGATTTGAGCTGTCGGCAAGGGTAGCCTCCAACAACAAAGCGTGTTCGGGATAATCTGCCGTTTGGCTATACTCATAAACAATATCGGCTTCGCCGCCTGCTGCGTGGGTTTTAGGCAGCAAATCAGCGTCAAGCGAGAGCTTCATATAGTCAAGGACTTTGCCTTGATAATCGCTGATTTTGTACCACAATACGCCCAGCACATATTCAAACATTGTCGGAACATCTGCGTTGTCCGTAACCATTCTTCTGATTTCATCATCGTTGCGGTTTTCAAAGCAGGTAAGCAATTCGAGCAGATTGTCATCGGAGAATTTCTTGTCAATGAGCGTCTTAAAGCGCTTGTATCTGATACGCTCCAATGCTTCTCGTGCTGTATCAATAGTGGTCGTACCGATACCAAGCTCTGCATTTATGCACCTGATAACTACATCATCATTTATTACAAGGCAATCTGCTATTTCTTCAAGAGCACAGTTTTCATACAAGAGGTCCGATGAAGTGTAGGCTTGCTCATACAGGCTGTCAATAACCGATTTGAAGAAATGCTTGGGGACAACATCAAGCTTAACTACGCCGTCCTCAAACAGAACAATATCGGTAGTTCTGAAATAGCGGCGGTTCAAGTCGAAATAATCACGCAGCGTTGCTTTTGCCTTGAACAACTGCATAAGCTTAAAGAAAGCTGTTTTGAACTCGTTTTCGGTAGTAACATCATCGAAATCCGTAGGTTTGATATGAGCTTCAGCGTTCCTTACAAGTGCAACTCTGGAATTAGTGTCAAAAAGATACTTTATCCAATAATTGCTTATGCGTATCTTCTTTGCCGCGTCAAAAACCTCAACAAAAGCCGACCTATCTTTCTCCATATACACCTTATGCAAGGCTTGATAAAGCGGGAAATAAGGCTTATCGTAGTTGCGGCTCTTTCGGTTGATACCTATTTCACAAATCAAGTTCTCGTCAACCTTTTCCCGCGACATCAGCAACGATAATGCTTCCTTGTAGTTGTCCATTGACAGCAGCCTTGAAACAATTACATCATCAACAGTTTTCTGCCCGTTCTTTATATCGTCAATGCAGGCGATGATTTCATCGGTGGTTTCCTTGCTCGTACAAAGCGGCAGCAGGTATGTAAACTCATCTGCTGAAAGCTCTCCCAATCTGGAGAGGAGATACAGCAATACAATGAGCGGCCTTACCGTATTACCGTCAACCACGCAAGAAGTTTTCAGCAGCTGTTTCAGATAAATAAAGCTGTCTTTAGGTATCTCAAAATGATTGTCCGAGCCGAAATCATTACTTTCGCTTATTGCAAGCAGAGCTTTTCCCACATTAGTCGGACGGCGGTTGTCGTCAATCAGACCTATATCCACCAAACCCGATGTCTTTTCACGAGCGTCTTTGGGTTTGTTATCTGCGTCGCCTTCAACAAAGCCCTTCTCCTGCATAAACAGATAGTATTCCGTCTGAATGTTATTGTTGTTTCTCCAACTAATATCGGCATTGTCAGGCTTGCTCCAAAACTCGTTTAATAATCCTAACTGTTCCTCGATAGTTCTATTAAAATTCTTGGTTCTGAAGCTCGTTGTTCCCAAGCACCAGCAAAAGCTCTTGTATGTTAACGGCACGGTTTTCCTCCTTTTTGAACTCATTCAGCGTTGTTGTGTGTCATCAGTAATTTACGATTAACACTTCCTCACTACCCGATGACCTATCTTTGGTTTGGTAGTTGGAGTTGGAATAGTTATAGTCAAGTGAAATTGTGCGGTATTGAGGGTTATCTTCAAGCCACTTCAGCAGTATTGCGTTCTCCTTGCCTTTGCTCCGAAGCACATTTGATAAAGCAAATCTAATGCCTTGTTCGTTGGCTTTATCAAGGAACTTATATAAAGCTCTCTCCTTATCCTCGTTCCAACCACCTTGTTCATTGTATGTAGCACAGGTTATAAGGTAGGGCGGGTCTGCGTAGATAAAGTCGTTTTCTCCATATCCATCGAGGCTGAAAACCTCAAAGTCGGTACTGGTAATAACAAAATTTCCCTCTTTCATTCGGTCAATGAAATCAGAGAGCTTTTTCTGCATTTTGGTATTATAATCCCGCTTCCCGACAGGGAGATTGAACTTGCCATTACTATTAAACCTTATCTGATTGTTAAACGAATACACTATCAGAACATAAAGAATTGCGTAGTAATAGTAATCAAAATTTGTGTGTTCATTAAAGTTCTCGCGGAGTTTAAGGTATGGTTGTTTGTTGTATTCTCCAAGACCTTTGCCGCTTTCACATCCATAATGCTCGTAACCGTAGATATCAGAACGAGATAGACCGTATTTTTCAATAATGTCCTCTATCATTTTGAGAAGCACATCTTTATCCATATTCTTGAAAGTATTGTATAAATACCGCAAGTTCTCGTCTGTATCATTAAGTATTACCCTGTCGGCATTTACGTTAATTCC
>ULYU01052355.1_pt1 | contig 10360 bp, 9 predicted proteins | sample 1962481 | NCBI WGS metagenome assembly ULYU01 (sample SAMEA4835872, study PRJEB28245) | human gut metagenome | biome: gut microbiome; material: fecal sample | place: Denmark | collected 2008 | reverse complement strand
CATTTTCCGTATCAGGGGACATTGTACTTTTCGTGTTTTTTTATGCAGAGTCCCCTGCAAGAAAAGAAAGGATGGTCGAAAGCCATGACGAGCGAAATTCTCCGGAATGAGGAATGCAACCCGAACCTGCTGAAGAAGAAGGGGCTGGAACTGCTGGACGCGGGAAAGACCAACGAAGCGGTGGAGTGCTTCTCCAAGGGACTGGTGTATGCCCCCTTTGACAGCCTGATGCGTTTCTGGCGCGGCCGCAAGCTGATTGGGCGCGAGGAATACACGCAGTCGGCGTCCGACCTGAAACTGGCGGCGCTGGAAAACCCGGAAGACTGGGAATGCTGGTACTATCTGGGCGTGGCGTGCTACCTCGGCGGCATGTATGAAGAGGCGAAAGTCGCCCATGCGAACAGCAAGACGCTGATGAAGAAGTACGGCGTGAACGCGCTGCCCGCAACGACGGACTGGTACTGGATGATCTGCATGAAGCTGGGTCAGCCGGAGGAAGCCGCGAAGGCACTGGAGGACATCACGCCCGATATGCCCACCGAGGATGGCGACTACCTCTGCCGCGTCCTGCTCTATAAGGGTGTGCTGAAGCCGGAAAACTTCGTGGAGGAATGCGAGAAGAACTGCAAGAATCCCGAACGTCCGCGCATTTACCACCTGATGCTCACCTACGGTCTGGCGAATTACCTGCACTATCAGGGGCGCGATGCGGAAGCAATCCCGCTGCTGAAAGAATTGGCGGAATCGCCAGACAACCGCGCGCTGTTCGCTGTCAAGCAGTCCATGCAGGATTTGGACGCGATGGGCGTCAGCTACACTGTTCCCGCAAAGGCATGATATTCCGCCTGCAAAACGCAGGTTGAATATAAATGGGAACGCTGCTTTCAAGAAGCAGTGCTTCCAAGTAGAATAGTAGAAGGGAAGGAACTCAACATGAAGAAGCTGCTTACTGTCCTGCTCGCGCTCGCCATGGCGTTCACGATGGTCTTTGCGACCGCCGCGTCCGCGGAAGATGGCTACAAGGACTCCATCACCTGGGTCATTGGCAACGATCAGGATATTCTCGATCCGCAGAACAATGTTTCCAACAGCAAGGTTATCCCGCAGTACTACGACGGTCTGCTGGGCTATGACAACGATGGCAACGTCGTTTGCAAGATGGCGGAAAGCTATGAAGCGTCCGAGGACAAGATGACGTGGACGTTCCACCTGCGTCAGGACGTGTACTTCCACTCCGGCCGTCACTGCACCGCTCATGACTTCGAGGCGACGTTTGACCGCCTGCTGAATACCGAGAATCCGCAGCGCTATACCTCGATCGCTTCCTTCATTGATACGGCGGTTGCGACGGACGACTACACCTTCGTCATCACCCTGAAGGAGCCCAAGGCGTTCTTCCTGCAGGCGATTGCGAAGCATTGGGCATTCGTGCTGAATCCTGAATACATCGAAAAGTACGGCGCTGACCTCGGCAAGACCGCGGAGAGCGTTGACGGCACGGGCCCCTTCAAGTGCACCCAGTGGGACAAGGGCGAGGTCATGAAGTTTGAAGCCTTTGAGAACTACTACGAAGGCGCACCCCTCACCCATGAAATCGTCATGAAGATTGTTCCTGAACAGACCAGCCGCGCGATTGCCGTCGAAACTGCTCAGGCGGACATCGCCGACGGTGTTTCCCCGGATGACGCGGTTCGTCTGGACGCGCTGGACGGTGTGACCGTCAGCAAGACCGATGGCAACGGCTGCCACCTGTTCCAGTTCAACTGCGCTTCTACCCATGCGCCGATGAGCATTCCTGCTGTCCGTCAGGCTATCTGCTATGCCATCGACCGCAACGCCATCTGCGAATACCTCTACAGTGGCTTGGGCGAAACCCCGATTGACAGCATCATGGCGCCCTCTGTGGCGGGTTACTCCTCTGTCGGCGTTGTGCCCTACGACCCGGAAAAGGCGAAGCAGCTGCTGGCGGAAGCCGGTTATCCGGACGGCTTTGATATGACCATCATGACCACTGCGGTGTACAACCGCGGCGTGGAAATGGCGGAAATCATCGCGGAGGAACTGAAGGAAATCGGCATCAACGCCAAGCTGGAAGTTGTCGAGCGCGCGGTGTTCTCCTCCGCGTGGGCGAACTTCACGCCTGAAGAGTTCAACGAGAAGTTCGGCTGGGATATGTTCATCATGGGCTCCGGCGGCGACTCCGACGCGGACACGCTGCTCAAGCGCATCATGCACTCCGCCGACACCAACGTCAACAACTACGGCTTCTATAACAATGCGGAAGTGGACGAGCTGCTGGAAAAGGGCGCTGTGACCATGGACGAAACCGAGCGCAACGCCATCTACGCGCGCATCGCGCAGATTACCATGTATGAAGATCCCTTCGGCGCTTACATGAACCTGCGCAAGAATGTGTACGCGCTGTCCGACAAGATTGAGGGCTTTGCTGTGAACCCCTCCAACACCATGGATCTGGCTCACGTGCGCTGCCGTGAGTAATCCCAACAGGTATTGAAGCAGGCGCGGCGGAGGGTTTCCCGACCTTCCGCCGCGTCTCCCAAAAAGAAAACATCCTAAAAGACCTTCGGTACAGCGCAACAAGCAAAATCAAGCAAAAAGGTATCATCCATCCAAACAGTAGAAACCAGGGTTTTATGTAGTATAGTAACAGGGGGGATGTCCCGTGGGGAAATACATCGTTAAGCGGATTCTGCAAGTGATACCCATGTTGTTCATTTTGTCGCTGATTGTGTTCATGATGGTGCGGCTGATTCCGGGCGACCCGGTGGACATGATGCTGGGCATGGATATTCCGAAGGACACCAAGGAATATGAACGTGAACGTCTGGGTCTGAACGACCCGCTGTATATCCAGTATTTCCGCTTCGTGGGCAATGCGCTGCACGGCGATTTGGGCACGTCGATTTTCTCCGGCAAGCCCGTCGTGGAGGAACTGGCGAAGCGCTTCCCCAAGACGCTGACGCTCGCTGTTGGCGGCACGCTGTTCGGCGCTGCTGTGGGCGTGCTGCTGGGCATCATTGCGGCCATCCACCGCAATAAATTCGCGGATAACCTCATCATGGTTTTGTCGCTCCTGACGGTTTCAACGCCGTCGTTCTTCCTCGCGCTCATATTGATGCTTATATTCTGTTTGAATTTAAGGTGGCTGCCAAGTATCGGCATGGATACATGGCAGGGAGCTATTCTCCCGATTGCCACCCTTGGCTTGCAAGCAATCGGCAGCATTGCGCGCACCACGCGCAGCGCGATGCTGGACGTTATCCATCAGGATTATATCCGCACGTCTCGTTCCCGCGGCGTGCCGGAGCGCGTGATTACCTATCGTCATGCGTTTAAGAACGCGCTGATTCCCGTGCTGACGACCATCGGTCTGCGCTTTGGCGGGCTGCTGGCCGGCGCAACGCTGGTGGAAACGGTGTTCTCGATTCCCGGCATCGGGCGTTTCGTCGTCGATTCGGTCAGCAACCGCGATTATCCCGCGATTCAGGGGGCTGTGCTGGTGCTGGCGGTGACGTTTGTGCTGGTCAATACGCTGGTTGACCTGCTGTATGCGGCGGTTGATCCGCGCGTGAAGTACGATTAAGGAGGAACACGGCAGATATGAAGAACAAACATCCTGTGCTGCGCCGGTTCATGCGCAGAAAAGTCTCCGTGGTCGCCGCCGCTGTCCTCATCCTGTTCGTGCTGATTGCGATTCTCGGCCCGCTGGTGTGGCAGGTTGACCCGCTCAAACAGAGCGTCATGAAGAAGTATGGCCCGATGACGGCGCAACATCCGCTCGGCACGGACAATCTGGGCCGCGATACGCTGGCGCGCATGATTTACGGCGCGCGTGTGTCGCTGGCCATCAGCTTCGCGGGCGTGCTGTCCGGCGCGCTGATTGGTGTGCTCCTCGGCGTGAGCGCCGGCTATTTCGGCGGCTGGGTCGATGCGATTATCAGCCGGTTCATCGACATTTTGCTCGCCTTTCCCGGCCTGCTGCTTGCCATCACCATCGTCGCGGTGCTGGGACCGGGTTCGGTCAACACCGTCATTGCCATTACGATATTTACCATACCGGGCTTGACACGCATGGTGCGAAGTGTCGTGCTGAGCCTGAAAAGCTCGGAATATGTCGAGGCGTGCAAGACGATGGGCGAAAGCAATCTGCGCATCATCTTCACCCACGTCATCCCGAACTCCATGTCCCAGATTATCGTCAATGTGACGCTGAGCCTTGGCACGGCGATTCTGACGGCTTCGTCCCTGTCGTTCCTCGGCTTGGGCGTGACGCCGCCGGAAGCCGAATGGGGCGCAATGCTGTCGCAGATGCGCGAAGTCATCCGCACTTACCCCACGGGCGTGCTTGTCCCCGGTATTGCCATTACGCTGGTGGTCATGAGCTTCTCGCTGGTGGGCGATGGTCTGCGCGACGCGCTTGACCCGAAACTCAAGAATAACTAATACTATTTCTAAATTCGCCTGCGCCAGCTGCTTGCGCCTTTTCCATTCTGGCGTCCGCTCATTCCACTTAGCGTAGCGCTGCTACGCTGCGTTCCATTCGCGTTAGCCAGAATGAAAAATTCGCGGCGCATCTTTGCTCATTCTCATTTAGAAATAGTATGATGAGGAGGTCATCCTGATGTCGGAACCCGTATTGCAGGTCAAAGGTCTGAAAACCTACTATTATACCGAAGAGGGCGTCGTCCCCGCAGTGGACGGACTGGATTTCGAGGTTGAGCCGGGCGAAACATTTGCCATCGTCGGCGAAAGCGGCTGCGGCAAGTCTGTGACCTCGCTGTCCATCCTGCGCCTGATTCCCTCGCCGCCCGGCAAAATTATTGACGGCGAAATCATCTACCACGGTCAGGACTTGGTGAAAAAGTCGGAGCGCGAAATGCGCAGCATCCGCGGCAATGACATCTCGATGATTTTCCAAGAGCCAATGACCAGCCTGAACCCCGTCTTTACCGTCGGACAGCAGATTGGCGAATCGTTCCGCTTCCATCAGCAGATGGGCAAGGCGGAAATGCTCAAAAAGTCCATCGAAATGCTGCGGCTTGTCGGCATCCCGGAGCCGGAACACGTCATCAACGATTATCCCAACCAGCTCTCCGGCGGTATGCGCCAGCGCGTTATGATTGCCATGGCGTTGGCGTGCAACCCGAAAATCCTGATTGCGGACGAACCAACGACCGCGCTGGACGTGACGATTCAGGCGCAGATTATGCGCCTGCTGAAGCAATTGCAGGAGAAGATGGGCACATCCATCATTCTTATCACGCATGACCTCGGTATTGTGGCGCAAATCGCCAAGCACGTTATGGTCATGTACTGCGGACAGGCGGTGGAGTACAGCGATGTGCGATCCATCTACAAGAATCCGCTGCACCCTTACACGGCGAGTCTGCTGCGCTCGATTCCGAAGCTGACGGATGACGATATGGAGGAACTGCCCAGCATTCCCGGCATGGTGCCGTCGCCCAGTGAGAAGCTGCAGGGCTGCCGGTTCGCGCCGCGGTGCGAGAAGTGCGGCGCACGCTGCAAGAAGGAAATGCCGGACTTGGTGACGCTCGAAGACGGGCGCAAGGTGCGGTGCTTCCTGTACGAAGGAGGCGTTGAGGGATGAGCGAGAACGAAAAGAAGAAGCTGCTGGAAATCAAGGATCTGAAAATCTATTATCCCATCAAGGGCAAGCGCGACGCGGAGGGCAAACCCGCGTACGTCAAGGCGGTAGACGGCGTGACGTTCGACGTGTACGAGAACGAGACGTTCGGTCTGGTCGGCGAAAGCGGCTGCGGCAAATCCACAACAGGGCGCACGGTCGTCCGGCTGAACAAGCCTACGGCGGGCAGCGTCACCTTCGAGGGGCATGACCTGTTCGCGAAGATGAACCGCCAGCAGAACATGGACTTGACCCAGAAAATTCAGATTATCTACCAAGACCCGTATTCCTCTCTTGACCCGCGCTTCACGGTCGGACGCTGCATCGAAGAGCCGCTGATTGTCCACCACATGGGCAACAAGGAGGAGCGCCGCGCCCGTGTGCTGCAGCTCATGCACGACGTCGGTCTGCGCGAAGAGGTCTACACGCGCTATCCGCACGAGTTTTCCGGCGGACAGCGGCAGCGCATCGGCGTTGCGCGAGCACTGGCGCTCGACCCGAAGCTGGTTGTCTGCGACGAGCCGGTCAGCGCGCTGGACGTGTCGATTCAGGCGCAGATTCTGAATCTGATGCGCGAATTGCAGCGGAAATATCAGCTGACGTACATCTTCATTTCGCACAACCTGAGCGTCGTCAAACACATCTGCGACCGTATTGCTGTGATGTATCTGGGCAACATCGTCGAAATTGCGCCGAAGAAGGAACTGTTCGACAACCCGCTGCATCCGTACACGAAGGCGCTGCTGGGGGCGATTCCGATTCCCGACCCGGACATCCCCGCGATGCAAGATATGCTGGAAGGCGATGTACCGAGTCCCATCAACCCGCCGAAGGGCTGCTGCTTCCACACGCGCTGCCACGGCTGCTGCAAGGAATGCACCGCGCAGAAGCCGAAGCTGATCAATGTCGGCAATGACCACTGGGTGGCTTGCTGCAAGGTGTAATCAGGGACGTGCCCCAATAAACACGCGCACACAGCATGAAAATGCGCGCAGCTCAATCGCGAAAAAGGGTCAAGGGAGAAACTCCCTTGTGTAACCCTTGTGTAATATGAAAGGAAGGTAGAAAAATCATGGGAATTCAGCATCTGGATGTATCGAAGGGCGGCTATTCGCGCGTGACCTTCTCGAAGAATCTGGCATTCTTCACCGGTCATGCCGCGCCGCAGTATCAGACGCTCAAAGAGCAGGCAGAGGGCATCCTCAAGTGCTATGACGAGCTGTTCAAGCAATTTGGCCTGAAAAAGAGCAATATCCTCTATACGACGTGCTTCATGAAGAACGCCGATGATGAGGACGAATTCGCCGACATCTACTTCCAGTGGATTGACCCGAAGAATCCGCCGGCGGGCGTGACGGTCACAGGGCTGCCGATTCAGCATTCGCCTGTGGGGGATAACATCCTGATGGAGCTGAGCTTCATCGTCGCGACGAATGACAGCCTCCCGATTAAGCGCTATGATGTTACCCGCGGCTGCCGCATGGTGGAATACGATGGCATGGCGTATTTCACCGGGCATGTGTATCCCAAGGTGGATACGCTGGGCGAACAGGTGGCGGGCGTACTCAACCGTTATGACGAACTGTTCGAGAAGTTCGGTCTGAAGAAGGAAAACGTCATCGCGGCGAACGGATTCATCAAGAATATGGCGCACTACGGCGAAATCGCCGAGCCGTTCAATGCCTATTTCGGGGAGAATCCCCCGGCGGGCGTGATTGTCGAAGCGCCGCCGCGCCAGAATACGCCCTTCGGCCCGAAGCTGGAAATTGAGCTGGCGCTGTTCGTGGCAACGGGTGAAAACCCGCAGATTACCCGCCGCGACGTTGTGCCGGGCATGAGCCGCGTGGTGGAGTACAACGGCATCGCATGGTTCACGGGTCACAGCGCACGTCCGGAATTCAAGACGCTGGCGACGCAGAGCGAGGCGGTCATGAAGCGCTACGCGGAGTTGTTCGAGCAGTTCGGCTACAAGAAGGAAAACATCCTCATGGAATACGGCTATGTGCGCGATATTGAGCAGGTAAATGACTACCTCGGCGCACGCAAGGTGTTCATTGACCCGGAAAATCCTCCGGCGGGCGTCGTTGTGCAGGCGAAGCCGTCGGGCGACGAAAATCAGCTGGAAGTGCAGTTCATCGTCAATCTGGATTGAGGAGGTATTGTTCCTATGAGCAAGAAGGGCTTGAAGGAAAACCAAATCTTCGCCGCACGTGACACGGTGGAAGAAAACGACAAAATCAAGGCGGCGCGGGAAGCCGTCGCTGCTGACCCGACGAACGCTGAGAAGTACATGGCGCTGGGGCTGGCGCTGCGCGGACAGATGTTTTTCCGCGAGGCGCTGGAGGCGTACTCCATCGGGCTGACCTACGACCCGTTCATGTCCCTGCTGTACCGTCATCGCGGTCATGCGTATGTGAATCTGGGGCAGTATCAGGAAGCTGCGGCGGATTTCGAGATGGGGCTGCGCATCGACCCGAAGAACTGGGACTGCTGGTATCATCTTGGACTGAGCTACCACCTGATGGGCAGCTACGAGCGCGCGCTCAAAGCCTATGAAACCTGCTATGCGCTGTCGCCTACGGATGAATACCGCATCTGCACGACCGACTGGTACTGCATGACGCTGATGAAGATGGGGCGCATTGACGATATGCGCAAGGCGGCGGCGCGCATCCATGCCGACATGGAACCCGGCATGAGCGAAGGCTACTTCGATCGCGTACTGGTCTACAATGGTACGCGGAATATCGATGAAGTACTGGCGGAAGCCGCGGCGAAGGACGACCACATGTACGCCACGGGCGCATATGGTCTGGCGGTGTACGAGGAATATGTGCTGGGCAACCGCGAGAAGGCGAAGGAAATCCTGACGCGCATTGCGGGCCGCGACGAGACGTGGGGCGGTTTTGCGGAACACGCCGCTGCCGATCAGCTGAAGCATTGGGACGACTGAAGTCGTACAATAAATATGAATCACAGGCAGGAAAGACCCTGATTCCTCACAAAAAAGAAAGGTGGATGACAAACCATGAGCGAAAAGAAGAAGGTCGGTCTGGACATTGCCCGCTCCAGCACGCTGGTGCAGGAATATCAGGTCGCGTCTTGGGAGCGGAACGAACTGCCGACGACCCCGGAACTGACCGCAATCGACGAAAAGATTGCGAAGGATCCGGAGAACGCCGAACTCCATAAGGAGCGCGGGCTGCTGCTGGCGGGGCTGGGCTACTACCGTGAGGCGGCGGAATGCTACTCCCGCGCCATTGCCATCAATCCCTTCAACTGGGAATACTATCGCCATCGTGCGCACCGCTTCGTGTCCTGCGGGTACTTTGCCGATGGCGCGGCGGACTTCACCATCGCGTCCCGCCTGAATCCGAACGACTGGAACGTGTGGTATCACCTGGGCTTGAGCTACTTCCTGCTGGGCATGTATGACAAGGCGGATTGGGCGTACACGCGCTGTGCCGCGCTGAACAAGACCGCTGACGATATCTGCGCCGTGACGGACTGGCATTACATGACGCTCAAGCGGCTGGGCAAGGACGAAGAGGCGGCGAAGCTGCTGGACGAAATTACCGAGGACATGCCTGTGTCCGATGAGGTGGCGAACTCTTACTATCAGCGCCTGCGCGTCTACAAGGGGCTGCGCGCGCCGGAAACGCTCTTCACCAACGCGGGCGACGATGCGGGGCTGGACGTTATCACGCAAGGCTTCGGCGTGGCGAACTACTACCGCATGAACGGCCAGGAAGAAAAGGGCGTCGAAATGCTCAAGAAGGTCGTGTACACGGCGGAACACAGCAAGTGGTACGCGGCGTTCGGCTGCCTGGCAGCGCGTGTTGACCTGAAGAACATCGGTCAGGCTTGAAGGGAGGAGCGAGAACAATGAATCAGGCATATGAATCGGCGAGCTTTGTGCGCTGCGTTGTGCCGGAGACGGCGGATATTCAGGCGGCGAGCGCGGCTGTGGCTGCGAATCCCGAAAGCGGCGACGCTTGGATGAAGAAGGGTCATGCGCTGGCGAAGGTGTCCATGATGCGCGAGGCGGAAGAATGCTACGCCATGGCGATTTCCTGCGACCCCTTCAACTGGGAATATTACCGTCATCGTGCGCATCGCTTCCTGTCCTGCTGGCGCTTTGAGGACGCCGCGGCGGATTTCGTGATTGCGTCCCGTCTGAATCCGAATGATTGGAATGTGTTCTACCATCTGGGTCTGAGCTACTTCCTCCTGCGCGATTATGCGAAGGCGGCGAAGGCGTATGCGCGCTGCTATGAGCTGACAGACGCCGATCCGGAGCTGATTGCCGTGACCGACTGGTACTACATGACGCTCAAGCGCCTTGGCAACGACGAGGAAGCGGCGAAGATTCTTGCGCGCATCACCGACCACATGAATCCGGGCGAGAACACCGCCTATTATGCGCGTCTGCTGATGTACAAGGGCTTGAAGAAGCCGGAAGAGCTGCTGTCCACCGACCCCGAGGAGGTTACGGCACTGGAGCTCATCACCATGGGCTTCGGCATCGCGAACTATTTCCTTCAGAATGGTCAGCCTGACAAGGCATATGACCTGATGGAGCGCGTGGTGAAGGCGGGCGACGAAAACGACTGCTACTTCGCTTTCGCTTACCTCGCCTCCAAGGTCGATTTGGCACACAAAGGGTAATACTATTTCCAGATTCAACTGCGCCAA
>ULYU01036318.1_pt1 | contig 10846 bp, 4 predicted proteins | sample 1962481 | NCBI WGS metagenome assembly ULYU01 (sample SAMEA4835872, study PRJEB28245) | human gut metagenome | biome: gut microbiome; material: fecal sample | place: Denmark | collected 2008 | reverse complement strand
CCATACTGACCACGACCACCTGACTGCTTAGCATATTTGCTATCAACGTCAACAGCCTTGGTAAATGTCTCTTTGTAAGCAACCTGAGGTGCACCTACGTTAGCCTCAACCTTGAACTCACGAAGCAGACGGTCAACGATAACCTCAAGGTGAAGCTCACCCATACCAGCGATGATTGTCTGTCCTGTTTCTTTATCTGTATGTGCTCTGAATGTAGGATCTTCTTCAGCAAGCTTTGCAAGGGCCTCGCCCATCTTACCCTGATCATTCTTTGTCTTAGGCTCGATAGCAAGCTCGATAACTGGCTCTGGGAATTCCATTGACTCAAGGATAACCGGATGCTGCTCATCACAGATTGTATCACCAGTTGTTGTTACTTTGAAACCAACAGCAGCTGCGATATCACCAGCGTAAACCTTATCAATTTCCTTACGAGCATTTGCATGCATCTGTACGATACGTCCTACACGCTCTTTCTTGTCTTTTGTTGCATTTAATACATATGAACCTGAGTTCAATGTACCTGAATATACTCTGAAGAATGCTAACTTACCAACGAATGGGTCTGTCATGATCTTGAATGCCAATGCAGCAAATGGTTCTTCATCTGATGAATGACGAACTACATCATTTCCTTCAGGATCTACACCTGTGATATCAGGGATATCTGTAGGAGCTGGCATATATTCAATAACACCATCAAGCATCTTCTGAACACCCTTATTCTTGTATGCGGAACCAAGGAATACCGGAACTGCTTCACAAGCAATAGTTGCTCTACGAAGAACTTTCTTCATTTCGTCGATTGAAGGTTCTTCACCCTCAAGGTACATCATCATTAAGTCATCATCTAACTCGCAGATCTTCTCTACAAGGTTCTCATGCCATTTGTCAGCAAGCTCTTTTAAGTCATCAGGGATCGTTGTGATCTCGATGTCTTCACCCTTATCATCTTTATAATAGTATGCATCCATCTCAAATAAGTCGATCAGACCGATGAAATCGGATTCTTTACCGATAGGAATCTGAACTGGAATTGCATTCTTGCCCAGACGATCAATAATTGTCTGAACTGAGTAGAAAAAGTCAGCACCCATTTTATCCATCTTGTTGATGAATGCCATACGTGGAACGTTGTATGTGTCAGCCTGACGCCATACGTTTTCTGACTGAGGCTCTACACCAGCCTTTGCATCGAATACACCAACGGCGCCATCAAGTACACGAAGTGAACGCTCTACTTCTACAGTAAAGTCTACGTGACCTGGAGTATCAATGATGTTGATTCTGTGCTCTAAAGCACCAGCCTTTGGTTTGTGATGATCCTCTAATGTCCAGTGACAGGTTGTAGCAGCGGAAGTGATTGTAATACCTCTTTCCTGCTCCTGCTCCATCCAGTCCATAGTAGCTGTACCATCATGAGTATCACCGATTTTATAGTTAACACCGGTATAGTATAAGATTCTCTCTGTAAGAGTTGTCTTACCAGCATCGATATGAGCCATAATACCAATGTTTCTTGTTCTGTCCAATGGATATTCTCTTCCAGCCAACGGATTGTCCTCCTTTTATTATTCTGTAGACAGCACAGATTAGAATCTGTAGTGAGCAAACGCCTTGTTTGCTTCTGCCATCTTGTGCATATCTTCTTTTCTCTTTACAGATGCACCTGTGTTATTAGCTGCATCCATGATTTCTCTTGCAAGTCTTTCTTCCATGGTCTTTTCACTTCTGGCACGTGAAAATGTTGTTAACCAACGAAGTCCAAGAGCCTGTCTTCTATCTGGTCTTACATCGATAGGTACCTGATATGTTGCACCACCGATACGTCTTGCCTTAACCTCGAGTAATGGCATGATGTTGTTCATAGCCTCTTCAAATACCTCGATAGCGTCCTTACCAGTTTCAGTTGCGATACGGTCGAATGCACCGTAAACAATCTTCTGGGCAACACCCTTCTTACCATCTAACATTACGTTGTTGATAAGCTTGGTAACCACCTTGTTATTGTAAATTGGATCCGCTAATACGTCTCTCTTTGCGATATGTCCTTTACGTGGCACGGTTCTTCCCTCCTTAATATTTATTAATTCTTCGGTACTCACATTATAAAATGTGTTCGTGCTGTTATTTCCATCTCTTCTATCTATCTGATGTTTTCTGCATTATTATGCATCAACACCTTATCTCATAGCAAAAACATGGCCTAACCAGCACATTTTTTTGGAATGTTTCCAATAATACGGTTTTAATTACTTCTTAGCATCTTTTGGACGCTTAGCACCGTACTTAGAACGAGCCTGACGTCTCTTTGCAACACCTGCTGTATCAAGAGTACCTCTGATGATATGGTATCTTGTACCAGGTAAGTCCTTTACTCTACCACCACGGATAAGAACTACGCTATGCTCCTGAAGGTTGTGACCTTCACCCGGAATATAACTTGTAACTTCGATACCGTTTGATAAACGAACTCTGGCGATCTTTCTCAGAGCTGAGTTAGGCTTCTTAGGAGTAGCTGTCTTAACTGCTGTACAAACTCCTCTCTTCTGTGGAGAGCTTGTCTCAGTTGGCTTCTTCTTTAATGAGTTGAAACTTCTCTGAAGAGCTGGTGCAGTTGACTTCTTCTCTACTGTCTGTCTTCCCTTTCTAACTAACTGGTTAAATGTTGGCATGTTTTCACCTCCTACTTTCAAAATAAAAAATAATATAAGGCATACGTTCTCACGCATGCCTTACCATTATATATATTGAAATTATTCGTGTCAAGCACTTTTCAAATTTATTTATTCGTTATCAGATGTCTCTGCCTCTACAGATTCCAAGTCTGAAGCATTTTCTTCCGCCTCATCCTCTGCATCTGCATCGGTATCAACTGCATCTTCTAACTCTGTGCTTTCCAGATCATCTCCGAAGTCGATCTCGTCATCATCATCAAAGAAGTTGATCTCATCCATCTCTGTATCAAGCTTTACAGAACGATAGCGCTTCATACCTGTACCTGCTGGGATCAGCTTACCGATAATAACGTTCTCTTTCAGACCATTAAGCGGATCCACCTTACTCTTAATAGCTGCATCTGTAAGAACCTTTGTTGTCTCCTGGAAGGACGCTGCTGACATAAAGGAATCTGTAGCAAGCGATGCCTTTGTAATACCAAGCATTACCTGTGAGCCTTCTGCCGGCTGTTTGCCTTCTGCGATGAGCTGCTCATTTGTATCTTCAAAATCAAGAACGTCAACCAGTGTTCCCGGAAGGTAGGATGAATCTCCGTTATCCTCGATCCTGATCTTCTTTAACATCTGACGAACAATGATCTCGATATGCTTATCATTGATATCAACACCCTGAAGTCTGTATACTCGCTGTACTTCACGAAGCATGTAATCCTGAACTGCACGGATACCTTTGATCTTTAAGATATCATGTGGATTAACAGAACCTTCTGTTAATTCATCACCGGCTTCCAGAACCTGATCGTCCAGAACCTTGATACGGGAACCATAAGGAATTAAGTATGCCTTTGATTCGCCTGTCTCGTCATTTGTGATAACAACTTCTCTCTTCTTCTTATTATCACGAAGCTGAACCTTACCGCCAAACTCTGCAATGATCGCAAGTCCCTTTGGCTTTCTTGCTTCGAACAACTCTTCTACTCTAGGAAGACCCTGTGTAATATCATCACCGGCAACACCACCAGTATGGAACGTTCTCATGGTAAGCTGTGTACCAGGCTCACCGATTGACTGAGCTGCGATGATTCCGGCAGCTTCACCAACCTGTACCGGCTGTCCGGTTGCCATGTTGGCACCGTAACATTTTGCACATACACCAAGGTGTGACTTACATGTCAGGATCGTTCTGATCTTAAGCTTTGCATCCTGTCTTGTAACACCTGTATCCGGATCAAGGAACGGAACACCGTTTGAATCTACACCCTGATTTACGATCAGAGCAGCTCTCTTTGGTGATACCATGTGGTTTGCCTTAACTAAAAGGTTACCATCTTTATCGTATACAGATTCTGCAAGGTAACGACCTGTAATTCTCTCCTGGAAGGATTCGATTACTTCTTTGCCTTCCATGAATGCTTCTACTTCCATACCAGGAATTGCTTTTCCTGCACAACAATCTGTCTCGCGAATGATCAGATCCTGTGATACGTCAACCAGACGTCTGGTCAGGTATCCTGAATCGGCTGTACGAAGCGCTGTATCGGACAGACCCTTACGAGCACCATGCGCTGAAATGAAATACTCCAGAACGTCAAGACCTTCACGGAAGTTTGACTTAATCGGAAGTTCGATCGTACGACCGGTTGTATCTGCCATCAGACCACGCATACCAGCCAGCTGTTTGATCTGCTGGTTAGATCCACGGGCACCGGAATCTGCCATCATGAAGATGTTGTTATATTTATCAAGTCCGTCCAGAAGGGCTTTTGTCAGAACCTTATCGGCTTCTTCCCAAACCTTAACAACAGCGAGGTATCTCTCCTCCTCTGTCATAAGACCACGTCTGGACATCTTTGTGATCTTGTCAACCTGAGTCTGAGCATCTGCAAGGATCTGCTTCTTCTCGTCCGGCACCTTCATATCTGAAATAGATACTGAAATAGCACCTCTGGTTGAATACTTGTAACCGATTGCCTTTACGTCATCCAGAACTTCAGCAGTCTTGGTTGCGCCATGTGTATTGATACATTTGTCAAGGATCGGCTTTAACTGTTTCTTACCAACATGGAAATCAATCTCAAGTTTCAGGATATTGTCAGGATTTGTTCTGTCAACATATCCAAGATCCTGAGGAATGATCTCGTTGAACAGCAAACGACCAAGTGTAGTATCGATGATACCTGTAACCTCTGTTCCGTCTTCTGTCGTAACAGTTCTTCTTACTTTTATCTTAGAGTGGAGAGTGATCTCCTTGTTCTCATATGCAAGCAGTGCTTCGTTCTTTGACTTGAAGAACTTGCCTTCTCCAATATCGCCATCCTTCTCCATTGTCAGATAGTAGATACCAAGGACCATATCCTGTGAAGGAACGGCAACCGGAGCACCATCTGAAGGCTTCAGAAGGTTATTCGGGGACAGGAGCAGGAATCTACATTCTGCCTGTGCCTCAACTGTAAGTGGAAGGTGAACAGCCATCTGGTCACCATCGAAATCGGCGTTGAACGCTGTACATACCAGTGGATGAAGCTTGATTGCCTTACCTTCTACAAGGATAGGCTCAAATGCCTGGATACCCAGTCTGTGAAGTGTAGGAGCACGGTTTAACATAACCGGATGCTCTTTGATTACATCCTCAAGTACATCCCAAACTTCCGGCTCAAGCTTTTCTACCATCTTCTTAGCAGCTTTAATGTTATTCGCTCTGCCGCTGGCTGTCAGTTCTTTCATAACAAATGGCTTGAATAATTCGATAGCCATTTCCTTTGGAAGACCACACTGATAGATCTTAAGTTCCGGTCCTACTACGATAACGGAACGTCCTGAATAGTCAACACGCTTACCAAGAAGGTTCTGACGGAAACGTCCCTGCTTACCCTTTAACATATCGGACAGAGACTTTAATGCTCTGTTACCCGGACCTGTTACAGGACGGCCTCTTCTACCATTATCAATTAACGCATCAACAGCTTCCTGAAGCATTCTCTTCTCGTTTCTGACAATGATGTCAGGAGCGTTCAGATCAAGAAGTCTTCTTAAGCGGTTATTTCTGTTGATAATTCTTCTATATAAGTCATTCAGGTCAGATGTAGCAAATCTGCCGCCATCCAACTGAACCATAGGTCTGATATCCGGTGGAATAACAGGAATAACATCCATGATCATCCACTCCGGCTTATTCTCAGAATTACGGAATGCTTCAACAACTTCCAGTCTCTTGATGATTCTGGCTCTCTTCTGTCCGCTTGAATTCTTAAGCTCAGCCTTTAATTCTTCGCTTTCTTTATCCAGATCGATTGCTCTTAAGAGCTCCTGAATGGACTCAGCACCCATTCCTGCACGGAAGGAGCCGTATCCGAAGTCCTCTTCAGCCTTTCTGTATTCCTGCTCTGTCAGAACTTGCTTATAAGTAAGCGGTGTGTCCTTTGGATCAAGAACGATATAAGATGCAAAGTATAATACCTTTTCAAGTACTCTTGGAGAAATATCAAGGATCAGTCCCATACGGCTAGGAATACCTTTGAAATACCAGATATGGGATACCGGTGCTGCAAGCTCGATATGACCCATACGCTCTCTACGAACGCTGGCCTTTGTAACCTCTACACCGCATCGATCACAGATAATACCTTTATATCTGATCTTCTTATACTTACCGCAATGACATTCCCAGTCCTTGCTAGGTCCAAATATTCTCTCGCAGAACAAACCATCTTTTTCCGGTTTTAATGTTCTGTAGTTGATAGTCTCAGGTTTCTTAACCTCACCATGTGACCATTCTCTGATTTTTTCAGGAGATGCAAGTCCGATTCTAATTGCGTCAAAGCTTAAAGCCTGTTCCTGTTCTGGAGTTTCCATGTTAAATTCTGGCATCTTACAAAATCTCCTTTCTAAAATTCATCATCCGAGTTGCCATCATAGTCGTCATTGTAATCATCCAGATATTCTCCGTCTGATAATGATGTCAGCTCATCATTTTCATCTGTTCCGCTGAAGCCCGCTTCTTCAAATTCACGTCCATCAGCTTCCCGTTTATCATCATCGATCATGCTCTTAACATTCTCGTCATACGCTTCGATCGTCTCACCGAGATCAACCTCTGTCATATCGTCTTTTACAACTCTGACATCGAGACCAAGTGACTGGAATTCCTTCAGCAGTACCTTGAATGACTCAGGGATACCAGGTGTAGGAATATTCTCACCCTTAATGATCGCTTCATATGTCTTAACACGTCCGATTACATCATCCGACTTAACAGTCAGGATTTCCTGTAATGTATATGATGCACCGTATGCTTCCAGTGCCCAAACTTCCATCTCACCGAAACGCTGTCCACCGAACTGAGCTTTACCACCCAGAGGCTGCTGTGTAACTAATGAGTACGGACCGGTTGAACGTGCATGGATCTTATCATCAACCAGATGGTGGAGCTTAAGATAATGCATGTAACCGATTGTTACAGGGCTGTCAAATTCTTCACCGGTTCTACCGTCACGAAGCTGTACCTTACCGGTTCTGTCGATCGGAACGCCCTTCCATTCTTCTCTGTGGTCTCTGTTCTCATAGAGGTAATTCATTACTTCTTCCGAAACAGAGTCTTTATATTTCTCATAGAAATCTTCCCACTCGGTATTTGCATAATCATTCGCCATCTCAAGAGTATCCATGATATCAAACTCGTCTGCACCATCAAACACAGGAGTTGAAACCTTGAATCCGAGAACCTGTGAAGCAAGACCAAGATGGATTTCAAGAACCTGTCCGATATTCATACGTGAAGGAACGCCCAGTGGGTTCAACACGATATCGAGCGGACGACCATTTGGAAGGAATGGCATATCTTCTACCGGAAGTACACGGGAAATTACACCCTTGTTACCATGACGACCGGCCATCTTATCTCCTACCTGGATCTTTCTCTTCTGAGCAATGTATACTCTGACTGATTTATTAACACCCGGTGAAAGTTCATCACCGTTTTCTCTTGTGAAGATCTTGGTATCCATGATGACACCAAATGCTCCATGAGGAACCTTAAGGGAAGTATCTCTTACTTCTCTTGCCTTCTCACCAAAGATGGCACGAAGGAGTCTTTCCTCTGCTGTCAGCTCTGTCTCTCCCTTAGGAGTAACCTTACCGACAAGGATATCTCCGGCACGAACCTCAGCACCGATACGGATAATACCATTCTCATCCAGATCCTTTAATGCATCATTGGACAATCCTGCAAGATCTCTTGTGATCTCTTCCGGTCCGAGCTTGGTATCTCTTGCTTCGCATTCGTACTCCTCAATATGAATAGATGTATATACATCATCTTTTACAAGTCTTTCACTTAAAAGAACAGCATCCTCGTAGTTGTAACCTTCCCAGGTCATGAAACCGATCAGAGGGTTCTTTCCAAGTGCGATCTCTCCACCTGAAGTAGATGGTCCGTCTGCGATAACCTCTCCAGCCTTAACATGCTCGCCCTTGAATACGATAGGTCTCTGGTTCATACAGTTACCCTGATTGCTTCGTGCGAACTTGATAACGTGGTAGATATCCTTTGTTCCATCTTCATCTGCCTTAATACAGATTTCCTTACTTGTGGAATATTCAACTACACCATCTCTCTTTGCAACGATACATACACCTGAGTCAACAGCTGCCTTTGCTTCCATACCGGTACCTACAACGGCTGATTCGGTAAGCATAAGCGGAACTGCCTGACGCTGCATGTTTGATCCCATCAGAGCACGGTTTGCATCATCGTTCTCAAGGAAAGGAATCATGGATGTAGCAACTGAGAATACCATCTTAGGAGAAACGTCCATCAGATCAACTCTTGATTTCGGGAACTCTGTTGTATCCTCTCTGTATCTTCCTGATACGTTGTTATTTACGAAATGACCATCTGCATCCAGAGGTTCATTTGCCTGTGCAACTCTGTAATTATCTTCTTCATCTGCCGTCAGATAAATAACCTCATCTGTAACTACAGGGTTTGCAGGATCTGATTTATCCAGTTTTCTGTATGGTGCTTCTACAAAACCATACTCATTGATTCTTGCATAAGTAGCCAGAGAGTTGATCAGACCGATGTTAGGACCTTCAGGAGTCTCGATAGGACACATTCTACCATAATGAGTATAGTGTACATCTCGAACCTCGAATCCTGCTCTGTCTCGTGACAGACCACCGGGACCAAGGGCTGATAATCTTCTCTTATGAGTCAGCTCAGACAATGGGTTGTTCTGATCCATGAACTGTGACAACTGGGAACTTCCGAAGAATTCCTTAACTGCTGCTGTTACAGGCTTGATGTTGATCAGAGACTGTGGAGTGATCGTCTCTACGTCCTGAGTCGTCATTCTCTCTCTTACAACTCTTTCCAGTCTGGAAAGACCGATTCTATACTGATTCTGAAGAAGTTCTCCGACTGCACGGATACGTCTGTTACCAAGGTGATCGATATCATCCTTTGTTCCAATACCATATTCAAGGTGAATGTTGTAGTTAATTGAAGCGATAATGTCTTCTTTTGTTATATGCTTTGGAACAAGGTCAGATGCATCTCTTGCGATAGCTGCCTTTAATTCTTCTTCGTCTGAATATTCATTTAAAAGGGTTTCAAGAACAGGATAGTATACACCCTCATGGATACCTACTTCAGCAGGATCAAATCCAACATACTTGGACAGATCTACTACCATATTTGAAAGCACCTTTACGTTACGTTCTTCTGTCTGGATCATAACATATGGTACAGCAGCATCCTGGATATCCTTTGCCTGTGCTCTTGTAAGTGTCGTGCCTGCTTCTGCGATCACTTCACCGGTTGCCGGATCGATCGCATCCTCTGCAAGTATCTGACCTGTGATTCTGTTCTGGAATGCCAGCTTCTTATTGAACTTATAACGTCCAACCTTTGCAAGATCATAACGTCTTGGATCAAAGAACATTGCATTGATCAGGTTCTCTGCACTCTCTACTGCAAGAGGCTCACCCGGTCTTATTTTTTTGTACAGCTCAAGAAGACCATCCTGATATGTCTCAGAAGGATCCTTTTCAATACTTGCTAAAATCTTTGGTTCTTCGCCAAACAGATCGATAATCTCTGCATTTGTTCCGATTCCCAGTGAACGGATAAGTACTGTGATAGGCACCTTTCTGGTTCTATCTACACGAACATAGAAAACATCATTCGAATCTGTTTCGTACTCTAACCATGCACCACGGTTTGGGATAACTGTACAGGAGTACAGCTTCTTACCAATCTTATCATGTGCAATATCATAGTAGATACCAGGTGAACGCACCAACTGGCTTACGATAACTCGCTCTGCACCGTTGATCACAAATGTACCTGTCTCGGTCATAAGAGGAAGATCACCCATGAAAATCTCATGTTCTGACATTTCCTTTGCGTCATTTGCATGGAGTCTTACTTTTACTTTAAGCGGTGCAGCATATGTTGCATCTCTTTCCTTGCACTCTTCGATTGAGTACTTCACATCATCTCTACATAACTGGAAATCTACAAACTCAAGACTAAGCTGTCCTGTATAGTCAGTAATAGGAGAGATATCTTTAAATGCCTCCTTCAGACCATCGGTAAGGAACCACTGGTATGAGTTTTTCTGAACTTCGATAAAGTTAGGCATCTCCAGGACATCTTTCTGTCTGGAATAACTCATTCGGATACCTTTACCAGATTGAACAGGACTAATTCTGTTTTTTTCCATCGACACATTCACCCCTTGGAATTTATTTTTAAGCGTATATTCTGTTGAAATGCTTACATTTAACCGAAATATATTAGCCGTGTCATTATATGTCTGGTTTGAACGCAAACCAACCCATAGTATAGACATCCTACACTGTATCACATTTTCAAGGTATATGTCAAGAAATATTTGGAATTTTTTATAAAAGAATTGTATATGAACTTTTATTCATATTTATGCGCCTGTTTGCATTTTCTAAAAACAATATGCAACGGCATTTTATTTTATAGAACAGATACATAAATTCGGCTATACCATGAGTGCATTCTCACTCTATGCATTCAAAAAATCACCCCTTATAAGCAAGTAATTTTTCATCATTGTATAGATATTTGTATCTGTGATCAGAATCTTAAAACCGTATCTTCGGACGAACCCGTTCTTATTGATAAAAAGTGATCA
>ULYU01046026.1_pt1 | contig 10876 bp, 10 predicted proteins | sample 1962481 | NCBI WGS metagenome assembly ULYU01 (sample SAMEA4835872, study PRJEB28245) | human gut metagenome | biome: gut microbiome; material: fecal sample | place: Denmark | collected 2008 | reverse complement strand
TATTAAATTTTTGTAACACTAAGATAAACTATTGACAAAAGAATGAAAAAGTTGGATACTATATGCAGGTTAAAAAAGTCAGAAGGTATTTTGACAAATAAAAACGGAAGTGTAAAAATATTAGGAGGTTTTAAGATGGCAGGAGCTATAATGGACAAAATCTGGGGTGTTATTGGTATGAACAATAATAATCAATCAGAAGCGGAAGACATTGAAGATGAAGATTATGATGTAGATACATATGATAATAATTATGAAGATGAAGAAGAAGACAAAAAGTTTTTTGGAAGAAAGAGTAAAGTTGTACCTATGACACAACAATCACAAGCAATAAAGATGGTAATTTCACAACCAACTACTTTCGAACAATCTGAAGAAATATGCAGTTTATTAAAAGAGAAAAAGTCTGTAATAGTAAATTTAGAATATGTTAGTAAAGAAGTTGCAAGAAGAATTGTTGACTTTATTAGTGGTGGAGTATATGCACTAGATGGACATATACAAAAGATATCAAATTCAATATTCTTAATTGCACCAATGAATTATGAGATCACAAATGAAATGGCAAGAGAAGAAATAAAAAATAAATTATCTGTTTCTTGGTTAAAAAACAACAATATAAATTAAATTCAAAGAAATGGAGGATTCTAATATGATTACACCATTAGATATAGAAAATAAAAAATTCAGCAAACAAATGATGAATGGATATAATGTAGAAGATGTTGATGATTTTCTAGACGAATTAGTTGTTGATTATGAGAAAAATTATAAAGAATTAGCAGAAGCAAATGATAAAATAGAAAAATTAACAAAAGATTTAGAACAATATAAAAACTTAGAGAAAACATTACAAAATACACTAGTAATGGCTCAAACAACAGCAGAAGAAGTAAAAATAGCAGCAAAACAACAAGCTGATCAACTAATAGCAGAAGCTAGAAACAAGGCTAGTGAAATTCAACAAGAAGAAAATGAAGCATCTCTAAAAAAATTAGATGAAATTGAGAAACAAATTGCTATTAAAGAGAGAAGATTTGAAGATGTAAAAAAACAATTTGATGTATATAAAGCAAAAATGGAATCATTATTAATTTCTCAAGAAGAATTAATTAAAGAGATAAATCAAGATGAAGAAGAATAAATAGCAAGACTTTTCTTGCTATTTTTTTTGAAATATAATTATGAAAGGAAAAAATATGAGAAATATAAAAGAAAATGGTATAACATTAATTGCATTAACAGTTACAATTGTTGTAATGTTGATAATAGCAGGAGTTTCTTTATCATCATTAGATGGGCAAGACAGTTCAATTGGACAAGCTAAAGATGTAAAAACTGCAACAGAATATAAAGAAGCAAAAGATTCTGTAAGAATGGCAATTCAAGAAGCACTACTTGCAAGTGATGATGGAGCTTTAGACCAAAAGACATTAGAAAAGTATTTAGTTAAACATATTGGGGAAGCTTATAAGCTTGAATATAACGAACTAAATCAGAAAGAAGGTAGGTACAATATAATAGTTTATAGAGATGAAGAGAAAAAAAAAGCAATAGGTACATTTTCTTTTGATACATATGGAAACAGTTTAAATTAATCATTTTAATACTTTTGTAATATTTGAAAAAATGTTACAAAAGTATTAAATGTATGTTACAATTTTATTAAGACTATTGACATTATACAAAAAAAGGATAAAATAGTAATATATGAATGAAAGGTAACATTATAAATATGAGAATAATAAGTGGAAAAGCAAGAGGAACAAAATTATATACATTAGATGGAACTGCAACAAGACCAACATTAGACAGAGTAAAAGAATCACTATTTAATATAATACAAAATGATATTGAGGATTCCACTGTGTTAGATTTATTTTCAGGAAGTGGAGCAATAGGTTTAGAATTTTTAAGTAGAGGAGCTAAAAGAGCTGTTTTATGTGATAGTTCAAAAGATGCTATAAAGATTATAAAACAAAATGTACAAAAAACTCATTTTGAAGAAAAAGTAGAAGTATATAATATGGAATTTACCAAATTAGTTGAAAGATTACAAAATCAAAAATTTGATATTATATATATAGATCCACCATATGCTACAGACTTCATAAAAATATCACTTGAAAAAATTATTGAATATGAATTGGTTAATGAAAATACTAAAATTATAGTTGAAACAGATGATGAAACAAGAATATTAAATCAAATAGAAAAAATGGATGTTGAAATTACTGATAAAAGAAAATATGGAAGAGCAACAATAATATTCTTAAAATATAGAAAAACACAAATACCTAGAAAGGGGTAAAAAATGGAAATATTCACATTATTAGAAACTTTAGAAGATATATTAGAAAATAGTAAGGGACTACCTTTTACCAATAAAACAATGGTTGACAAAGAAGAATTATTAGAAATAATAAAAGAAATAAGAATAAAATTGCCAGACGAATTAAAACAAGCTAAATGGGTAAAAGAAGAAAGACAAAGAATATTAGCAGAAGCTCAAAAAGAAGCTGATGGAATTGTTAAAGAAGCTGAAAATAGAATAATATCAATGATTGATGAACATGAAATTACAAGAAAAGCATATGAACAAAAAGCAGAAATAATAGAAACAGCAAATGAGATGTCAAGAGAAATTTCACAAGGAACGAAAGAATATGCAAATAATTTATTAAATTCAACAGAAAAAGTATTAACAGATTCATTGGCAAAATTAGAAAAAGATATAAGTGAAGCAGCAAATATAATGCAAATGTCATTAGAAGGAACAATAAAAACAATTCAAGATAGCAAAAAAGAATTGCAATAATCTAAAAAGGATAGGTTTTATAAACCCGTCCCCATAGTATAAATATTAGGATCAAAAAAGAATGGGGACACCCTTATGTTTATTCACATAAGGTGTGTCCTCATCAAAGTTTAAAGGAAAGTAAAATACTGGAAGGGGTAGAGAAATGGCAAAAAGAAAAAGTAGTAAAAAGAAGAAACAACAGAAAAAACAAGACATATCACTAATAGTAGTAATTATTTTAAGTGTATTATTAACAGTATTAATATATGCACAATCAGGAGCAATTGGAATTGCCTTAAGTGATTTCTTTGGAGGAATGATAGGAATATTAAAATATATATTACCATTAGGAGCATTTGCTGTTGCAATAAAAATGGCATGTATAGATGATGATGGATATATATCATCAAAAATAGGTCAATATGTATTATTGTTAATATTTATTGCTGTAATATTAAGTGTATATCAAATATATAATGGTGAAATAAATATAGAACAAAATATATCAGAAATAGTAAAAGATGCATATCAATTAGGAGAAAACAATATTGGAGGAGGAGCATTAGGAACAATTGCAGCAGTTCCATTATTTAGATTATTTGGAAAAATAGGAACAATTATAGTAAGTATAGGGGCAGCAGTAATTTTATTTGCAACAACATTTGGAATTGATGTTGCAGAAATAATAAGAGCAATAATTCAATCAGGAGTAGAGAATAGTAAAACAAAGCATGAATTAAAGATGGAAGAAAAAGAAGCTAGACATCAAGAAAAATTAGAGAAAATGGCAATGATGAAAGAACAAGGTACAACAGAAAAATTAAGCAAAAAAGAAATGAAAGCAAAATTAAGAGAAGAAAATAGAAAAGCATATTTAGAAAATACAGAAGAAGATAGTGAAGGACAAATAAAAATTAATCTTAATGGAAGAGCAATAGAAGAAATAGACGAAAATGGACGTACAAAATTCAGACATGGAAAAGATGATTTAATACCATTAACAAAAGAAAAGAAAAAAGGAAAATCAAGTATTGCAAATGTAGCAAGTACAATTGTAGAAAAAGAAAATATAGATCCAGACTATATTGAAAATGATTTATTTAAAAAAGAGGAAGAGCAAAAAGAAGATAAAACAAAACAAGTTTTACAGCTTGAACATGCAATGATAGTAGAAGATGAAAATTATCAATATCCTCCAATAGAAATATTAAGTAAAGGTGAAAAAAAGACTATAAAAGGTGGGGCAAAAGCATTAACAGATGTTGCAACAAGATTACAAAAAACATTATATAGTTTTGGAGTTCAAGCAAAAGTAGAAAATGTAACAGTAGGACCAGCAATAACAAGATATGAATTAAAACCAGCTGAAGGTGTAAGAGTTAGTAAAATTGCAAATCTAGCAGATGATATTGCATTAAACTTAGCAGCTGAAACAATTAGAATAGAAGCACCAATTCCTGGAAAACAAGCAGTAGGAATAGAAGTACCAAATCAAGAAAAAGAAATGGTACATTTAAGAGATGTATTAGAATCAGACGAATTTGCTGAAAGCAAATCAAAAATGAGTGTAGCATTAGGAAAAGATGTTGCAGGAAAAGTAGCAATTGCAGATATGGCAAAAATGCCACACACATTAATTGCAGGTTCAACAGGTTCAGGAAAGAGTGTTTGTATAAACACAATAATAACAAGTATAATATATAAAGCAAAACCAAGTGAAGTAAAACTTGTAATGGTAGACCCAAAAGTAGTCGAATTATCAGTATATAATGGAATACCACATTTATTAATACCAGTAGTAACAGATCCAAAAAAAGCAGCAGGTGCATTAGCATGGGCTGTACAAGAGATGGATAATAGATATAATTTATTTGCACAAAAAGGTGTAAGAGATTTAAAAGGATATAATGCATTAATAGAAAAAGAAGAAGGTGTTGGAAAATTACCACAAATATTAATTATAATAGATGAGTTAGCAGATTTAATGATGGTTGCAGCAAAAGAAGTAGAAGACTCAATTTGTCGTTTAGCACAAAAAGCAAGAGCAGCAGGAATGCACTTAATAATAGCAACACAAAGACCATCTGTTGATGTAATCACAGGTATAATAAAAGCAAACATACCTTCAAGAATTGCTTTTGCAGTATCTTCACAAGTAGATTCAAGAACAATATTAGATCAAGTAGGAGCAGAAAAATTATTAGGAAAAGGTGATATGTTATATTATCCAACAGGAGCAGCAAAACCAACAAGAATTCAAGGAGCATTTGTATCTGATGAAGAAGTAGAAAAAATTGTATCATTTGTAAAAACAAATGGTGAAGCAACATATAATGAAGATATATTAGACTCAATAGAAAAAAGTGGAAAAACAGATAAAGAAATTCAAGATACAAACTCAAAAGATCCAGATGATAATACAGATGAACATTTAATGGAAGCAATTGATTTAGTTGTAGAAACAGGTCAAGCCTCAACATCATTCATTCAAAGAAAATTTAATGTAGGATATGCAAGAGCTGGAAGAATAATAGATCAAATGGAAGAAAGAGGAATTATTTCAGGATATCAAGGAAGTAAACCACGTCAAGTATTAATGTCAAAAGAAAGATGGGAAGAATTAAAAATGGGAACTCCATCTGAAGATAATAAAGAATAGATACAAAAGAAAGGAGGAGAAGATATGTTAGAAAAATTTATAAAAAAAGACAGTAATGAAATCTTAGAAAATGTATTAGCTCAAAAAGATGTAGATGAAAGAACTAAAAATCTTCTCCAAGGAATTTTGTACAAAATAGATGTATCATATAAAGATTATCAAAATGCTAAAGTAATTCAAAGAAATAAAAAAGAATATGTAGATGAAATTAATAAAAATATAAAAAGAAAATGTAATAAAATTGTAACAGTAAGCTTTAATGAAAAGATCGAAGAAGAAAAAATAAAAAAGAGCTTAGAAAAAAATAAATTTTATATTGATGAAAATCAGATAATAACATATCCAATTGAAGAAAAAATATTATATGCAATAGAAAAAAGTATAAATAATAATAAAATAGTAAATAGCAAATATGAAATTATTTCAGAACCATTATCAAATCTAATAATGACAGGAAAGAGTTTAGATAGAGTAGAAGTATTAAGAGATTTTAATGGTTGGTCATGGACAACAATAAAAACAGAAATAGAAAGTATAAGTTCAAATCTTGTATATCAAATACTCCAAATATTACTTGGAGAAGAATTTATGGATAATTGGAGTTTTGATACAGATGGAATAATAGATTATTATAGTATGTTTAAAGAACAAATTTCAAATAAATATGGAATTGAAAATGCAAAAAAATTATATGAAATAATTGAAAAAATTGCTATAATGAATGAAATTGAACAAGACATAGACTTTAAATCAGAAAAGATACAACAATTAAATGAAATTGATAATGATATAAAAAAGAGAACTAATGTTGAACAATATATTACTGAATTGACAGAAGAAAAAAAGAAAGCAGAAAAAGAAATAGCAGTAATTCAAAAAATATTAAGTTCAGAAAAAGAATTAAAAAATCAATATCAAAAAGTCAATGAAGGAGTTCCAATAGAAAAAAAGGTTTTTAGTGTAAGAGTATTAAGGCAACAATTAAATGCAAAAAAACAAGAAAATTTAAAAAATATTGAAGATATAAATTTTAAATTATTGCCATATAATTATGTAGAAAGCAAGGAAAAAATAACTCAAAAGAAAAATTTGTTAGAAACAATATATTATACAGAAGAAGAACAAAAAGAAGTTTATTTAAAATTTGTAATTACTTTTTTGGAATGTTTTAAACAAGAAATAAAAAATGCCAACAAAGACACATTATTAAATTTAATATATAAATTTAGATATTATATGTTAATACCATTTAATACTCAAGATTCAATAAAAGATATTTCAGAATTAAAAGAAGAAATAACAGAAATTGAAAAAGAACTAATAAAAATAGGAAAAAAAGAAAAAATAGTATCAAAAGAAGTGCCATTCGAAGTATGGACACACATATTTGAAACAAGGATAATTGATTTAAAAGAATTATATTATAAAATTTTTGCAGAATATGATAAAAAATATTTTCAATTATTTGATGAAAATATTTCAGAAGAAAAATTTATAATAAACAATATTGAAAAGAATAAGATAAATAAGAAGATTAAAATCTTTAATTAAAAAACGGAGGATTAATAGATGAAAATAACTTTTTTAGGAGCTACAAAAATAGTAACAGGTTCAAACTTTTTAGTTGAAGCTGCTGGAAAAAAGTTTTTAGTTGATTGTGGATTATATCAAGGAAAGGCAGAATTAGAGGAACAAAATTATAGAGAATTTGATTACAATCCTGCAGAAATAGATTTTATGTTATTAACACATGCACATATAGATCATTCAGGAAGAATCCCAAAACTATATAATGATGGATTTAAAGGTCCAATATATGCACATAAAGCAACATGTGACTTATGTCAAATAATGTTACCAGATAGTGGACATATTCAAGAAATGGAAGCAGAATGGAAAAATAAAAAAAGAATAAGAAAAGGTCAACCAACAAGAGGACCACTTTATACAGCAGAAGATGCATTAAAATGCATGGAAATATTTGTACCTGTAAAATATGACGAAATAATACAAGTATCTGAAAATATATATGTTAGATTTAATGATGCTGGACATATGTTAGGCTCAAGTACAATAGAAATATGGGCAAAAGAAGATGGAAAAGAAACAAAAGCAGTCTTTTCAGGAGATCTAGGAAATAATGATATTCCACTTTTATCAGAGCCAACAATGATAGATAATTGTGATTATTTAGTCATGGAATCAACATATGGAAGTAGATTACATATAAGAAATGATCAAAAAGCAGAATTATTCTTAAAAATAGTCTCTGAAACTATTGATAATGGAGGAACAGTAGTAATACCATCATTTGCAGTAGGAAGAACACAAGAAATTTTATATGAAATTAATAAAATAAAAGAAAATAGACATGATGAAGAATTTTTAAGAGAATATAGAACATTAATGAAAGTACCAGTATATGTTGATAGTCCACTTGCAATATCAGCAACACAAGTATTTAAAGAAAATATGGATTTGTTTGAAGATGAAGTAAAAGAAGAAATGGAAAGAGGAAATAATCCATTAGAATTTCCAGGTTTAAAATTTACTCAAACAGTAGATGAATCAAAAGCATTAAATGAAAGTGATGAGCCATCAATAATAATTTCAGCAAGTGGTATGTGTGATGTTGGAAGAATAAAACATCATTTAAAACATAATATATGGAATCCAAAGAGTACAATATTATTTGTAGGATATCAAGCACCAGGAACATTAGGATATGAAATTGTAAATGGAGCAAAAAAAGTTACAATATTTGGAGAAGAATTTGCAGTAAATGCAAGAATTGAATATATTGAAGGATATTCTGGTCATGCTGATCAAGAAGGGCTTATGAATTTTGTATACTCATTCTATAATAAGCCAAAACACATATTTTTAGTACATGGTGAAGAAGAATCACAAGAAGTATTAAGAAATAAAATATTAGAAAATACAGGAATTGGAGTAACAATACCTGAATATGGTGAAACATATCAATTAGATGATGAATTAAGAATTGTAAATAGAATTAAGATAAAGAAAACATTGACATTAAAGAATGAAGTTTTAGAAAGATTAGAAAAATTAAAAGACGAGCTTGCAGATATGGAAGTTATGGTAAAAGAAGATATGACAGATGATGAATTACGAGATGAAGACATATTTAGAATAAATGAAAAAATTAAAGATTTAGAGCAACAAATTCTAAATGTAGTTGAAGGATAAAGTAAAGGTGTCAAAATATATTTGATATCTAGTCAAAATACAAGGAGAAAGGAATGGTGCCAGAATCAGTCTGGCATCTAATCAAAATACAATGGAAAAATATTTAAATGATGCAATAATAGGAAATAAAAACATGCTTGCAACATTTTCAAGCAAAGGAGAAATGTTAAGATTATCATATCCAAATCATGATAATAGGCAATATTTGAAGTATTTTCATACAGGAGTAAAAGTAAATGACTCAAATATAATATATTTACATGATGACATAAATAATACATATATACAATATTATGATACAGACACAAATATTTTAAATACAGAAATAACAAATACATATTTTAATTTAAAAATAGTTCAAACAGATTTTGTAACTATAAAAGAAGATATACTAGTAAAAAAATATTCATTTATAAATGATAGTAATATAGAACAAGATATTAAATTTTTAATACATTCAGAATTATTATCAGACCAAAATAATTTTATAAGTGGTATGAAATTAGATAATGGAATGGTTCAATTTGCACATGATTTTTCAATAGCAACATTTTCAAAATTAGAAAAAATATTTGCTGGTCAAATAAATGGAACATCAAATAATATAGGAAGTGGAATTATAGGTGGAAAAGATTATGTTGGAATGTCAAAAGATTCAGGTATAAGTTTTGATATTGGAAAACTTCCAGCAGGGCATAGAAAAGATATTGAAATATGTATATATATTGATGAAAATAAAAAAACTATGCATGACTTTATGGATGAAGTCGAAAGAATAAGAAAGATAGATTTTAATAAAGAATTAAATGATACAAAAGCATATTGGAGAAAATATGTTAAAGAACATGATGGATTAAAAATAAAAGAACCTCAAAATAGTTATGAAGAAAAAATATTAAATGTATATAAAAGAAGTATATTATTATTTCCATTATTAATGAATGAAGAAACAGGTGGAATTATTGCATCACCAGAAGTAGATGAAGAATTATCTCAATGTGGAAGATATGCATATTGCTGGCCAAGAGATGCAGTATTTATTACACAAGCTTTAGATATTTTAAAAATGAATAAAGAAGCAGATAAATTTTATAGTGAATTTTGCAGAATAACACAAAGTAAAAATGGAATGTGGGAACAGAGATTTTATACAGATGGAAGATTAGCACCTTGTTGGGGATATCAAGTTGATGAAACGGCTAGTGTAGTTTATGGAGTATATAATCATTATGAATATACTAAAAATGAAGAATTTTTAAAAGAAAATTTACATATGTGTGAATTAGCAATTACATTTTTGAAAAAATATGTTTATGATATATTAGAAAATACAGGAAAGTATGCTGTAAGCTATGACATTTGGGAAGAAAATGATAGAGGAATACATATGTATTCTTTGGCAAGTATTTTTTCAGCATTTGATACTATGAAAAAAATATATAAAGCATTGGGAAAAAATGTATCTGATTTCGAAAACAACAGATTAAAAGAGGAAAAAATAAACAAAAATATTAAAGAAATAGATGAACTAATGTTAAAAGTAAAAGAATATATTGAGCAAAATCTATATGATGAAAATAGAAAATCATATGTAAGAAATACAGAAGATAGAAGAATTGATATAAGTTTACTTGGAGCTGTTTATCCATTTAATGTATTTTCACCAAAAGAGAAAAAAGTTTTAAATACAGTTGAAAATATAAATTTAACACTTAGAACATATACAGGTGGATATCAAAGATATGAGAATGATGGATATAGAAATGGATCTCCTTGGCCAATTTCAAACCTATGGATGACATTATATTACTTAGAAATAGGCGAAAAGAAAAAAGCTAAAGAAACATTTGACTTTGTATTAAAAACAGTTGGAAAACATAGTTTTTTAGGTGAGCAGGTAGATAATTCAACATTAAAACCCAATTGGGTTATTGGATTAGGTTGGTCACATGCAATGTTTATTATAGTTTTAGAAAAACTTTCTAATATAAAGTAGTTTTATTGTGAGAAGAAAGGAAGAAAGAAATGGAACAAAGTAAATGGGTTATTGTAAGAAGAGAAACAGGCTTTGAAAAATTTAAAAGAAGTATAAAAAGTATATTTTTTAAATTATTTGGAAAAGATGAAAAGTGTAAAAATATAGAAAATAAAGTAAAAAAAAGTGGAGAAATAGTAGTAGAAATTATTGCTTAGATAGAACCAAA
>ULYU01031144.1_pt1 | contig 10890 bp, 9 predicted proteins | sample 1962481 | NCBI WGS metagenome assembly ULYU01 (sample SAMEA4835872, study PRJEB28245) | human gut metagenome | biome: gut microbiome; material: fecal sample | place: Denmark | collected 2008 | reverse complement strand
ATTGCCTGAATTAAGGATGAAATTTCTGAAATGTCCGCAATTTCAGAAAGATTCTTTACGTCTATAAATGGTGATGTTGTTACATTAGCTGATATATGTGATATAGTTAAAGGTAAACAAGTCAATGGAGAATTTCTTACAGATAGTGGCATTTACTATGTGATGAATGGAGGCATAGAACCATCAGGTTATTATGATGATTATAATACTGAAGCCAACACCATATCTATAAGTGAAGGCGGAAATTCTTGTGGTTATGTACAATTCAATACCACTCCATTTTGGAGTGGAGGACATTGCTATACAATTCAAAATATCACAAATAATGTAGAGAAACTATATCTGTATCATTACCTTAAATGTAATGAGGATACTATTATGAAACTTCGCATTGGCTCAGGATTACCTAATATTCAGAAGAAAGATTTAGCTAAATTCAGGGTAATAGTACCGATAATAGAACAACAAAAAACAATTTCTGCTTTTCTTTCTTTACTTGAAAGAAAAGTCCAAGTAGAAACTGACATCTTAATTGCTGTACAGTCAGAAAAACAATATTTACTTCGCCAAATGTTTATATAAACATCTGACGAAGTAGGTATTGCCGTTGTGCAGCGTAACAATTCAACATGCGTTGTTCTCGTGCTATCTTTGATAACAATGTACCTATAATCTGAGCTATTTGTTTCTGTTCATCCATAGATGGAATACAATGAATAGTATTAAAGTAATCTACAACAGAGATATTAAGTAAACCATGATTTCTTGCACCTTCACCAGCTATATTTGCGACAGTTTTATGCCATTTTTTTGATTCAAAATAATAGATGAGAAAATCAGAATCCACTCTAGCTGGGTCTGGACGAAAACAAATATATAATGGGGATAGTACACCCTGCTCATAATTGTCTAAACGTTTTACTGTCCCCCAAACATAATCTCCCGAATAACTTTTATTATATGCAAAATCTCCCTTTTGTAGAAGGTAATATCCTGACAAATTTTCACTAGCAACATTCTTGTTGAAAAATTCTTCTTGACTAACAAGACCATATTGAGCTGCTATCGTTAAAACTTGCTTACATTGCTCTCCCGTATTTTTTCTGCAGATTCTATGGCAAATATCAGAAAGCCGTACAAAGTGCCAATCACCGAAAAAACCATATAATCTTATTTGTGGTTGCTTATCTTTGGGACTAGAAAAAAGTTTTTCACAGATTGCGGACTTTAGTTTTTTCAAATCCTCAATGATTTTGTTTTGGGTGAAGATACGTTCATCAATAAGAGACAGGAAATCTGCTATTTTTTTCTGTTCATTATCATATGGGATTTTAACTTGAATTTTACGAACCTCATTTGCCGAAATCTCTAAAAATGTTGAACCACAGGCTTTTCTTATTAAGTCCTTCTTTTTTGTTTGAATTAAATAATAAAGGAAATTAGTGTCGCAACTTTGAGCGATAAGAGATTGAAATCCTTGATTTGTAGCACACTCTTTCAGAGATAAGGAACATTCACCGACAGTTGCACGAGAACTCAAAAGAATAGTATGAGGAGGTAAAAGTTTTGCACTTGAATTATTCAAACCTTCTTCCGTAATTGTTCGTAGGCTTGAATCAACATATTTGTTTTTACCGATTTCAGAAGGTGTGAACCACTGTATATTCCCGTCCCAAAATGATTTAACAGAAGTATCTGGGGTTCCGCCACCTACAACTGACGCTAAGTCATTTATAAATTTGGATTTCCATTCTCCACTAAACTCCGGGAATCTCAAAGCCGGAACATTAAGGACTTTTTTATCGTTATTATTTGCCATTGTCATTATTCTTTATCAGGGTTAATATCAAACGGTAACAAGTTGTCGCCGTCATTGAAGCGGTCGAAGTCTGAGCTAAACAAGCGGTCTTGAATGACACGGTACTTTTCAAATTCGGTTTCAGCAAAATTCTTGGCGAACTCAGCCGTAACCTTTCCTGCATCAAGAAGAACCGCATCGCCACCGGCTTCAAGAATGATGTCGATACGCTTTGCCCAATCCTCCATTGTCATAGGTATATGACGCTTCGCCATACGTTCAGCCATATCCAACACAGCATTGACCAAGCGTCCCATGTCTTCCAGTTCTACGCCTTTCAGGTAGTTTTTGGCAATACTTACATCAGTCTTGACAATTTTTCCGTCAGGAGCATTCTCCCATGTAGTCAGCCCCATGTGTTCCTTTTCGGCATCGGCTCTGTTTACAATCAATTCAGCGGCAGTCTGTCCGTGTACGGCATAGTGCATTTTATTTTGGACTTTCTTGAAAAACAACCGTGTTGTAGGAGCATCACGGTTATAATCAATGGCAGTGGCATAAATATCCGTGAGTTTCTGGTAAAAGCGGCGTTCACTCAGCCTTATCTCCCTGATTTCGGCAAGCAAATGTTCAAAATAGTCTTCGCCAATGAATGAGCCGTTTTCCATACGCTTCTTGTCTATCACATAGCCCCGGATAGCAAACTGGCGGAGCACGTATGTAGCCCATTGACGGAATTGTGTTGCCCGGACGGAATTGACCCTATAACCGACAGATATAATGGCATCAAGGTTATAAAACATGGTCTGATAGTTTTTCCCGTCAGAAGCAGTTGCCGAGTTTTTCTCGGTAACTGAATCCTTGTCAAGTTCTCCCGATGAGAATATGTTTTTCAGATGCAGACTGATATTGTCACTGGAGCAATCGAACAGTTGAGCCATTGCCTTTTGCGTAGCCCAAATCGTTTCCCCTTTATACATCACCTGAATCCCATCCTCTTTGCCTTCTAACATAAAGATAAGGAACTCTGCTGTACTGTTTCTTATTTCAAACCGCTTTGCCATTGTGCCCAAATGTTATTCAACCAACCCTAATTCTTTCAAATACACTTCTATCTCCTTATCGAGGTTTGCACGTTTGGCTTCAAGTTCCTTGATTTCTGCCATTACAGCCTTGATGTCGATAGGTTCTTCTTCCTCAAAGGTATCAACATACCGTGGAATATTCAGGTTGTAGTCATTATCCGCCACTTCCTGCAAGGTGGCAAGATGACTGTACTTTTCCATTTCCTTACGATCACGGTAGGTCTCGACAATCTTCTGTATATGCTGTGGACGGAGCTTGTTTTGGGTCTTTACCTTTTCAAACTCCTTACTTGCGTCAATGAACAGGATATTGTCATCTTCCTTGCGGCATTTCTTGAAAACAAGAATACAGGTAGGAATGCTTGTACCATAGAAGATGTTGGCTGGCAATCCGATAATGGCATCTATGTAGTTCTTTTTTTCTATGAGGAAACGGCGGATAACACCTTCGGCATTTCCACGGAACAACACGCCGTGAGGAGCTACGCAAGCCATTGTACCGCCCTCATTCAAGTGATAAATCATGTGCAGGATAAAGGCGTAATCGGCTGTTTTCTTCGGTGCGAGCCGTCCGGCCTTGCTGAAACGGTCATCATTGTTGAACTTGTCGGCGGCACTCCATTCGGCAGAGAACGGCGGGTTTGCGACTACCGCATCAAACTGGGTATCACCGAAAGCGTCCCATTCGAGCGTATCACCGTTTTCTATTTTGAAGTTGCTGAACTTGATTCCATGCAGCAGCATATTCATTCGGGCAAGGTTATAGGTGGTCGGGTTCTTTTCCTGTCCGTAGATATATACCGCCTTTCCGATACTTGCCGCACGCAACAGCAACGAGCCGCTACCGCAAGTGGGGTCATACACATTGCGCAGACGTTGGTGACCGATAGAAACAATTTCCGCCAATATGTGACTTACTTCCTGAGGTGTATAGAACTCTCCTGCTTTCTTTCCGGCTCCGGCTGCAAACTGGGAAATCATGTATTCGTAGGCATCGCCGAGAATATCAATCTCCTGTGAGGCTTCCACACCAAAATCTATATCATCCAAAGCGAGAAGCACATTGCTGACCAATGTATTCTTGTCGTCAGCTGTCTTTCCCAACTTTGGAGAAGCCAAATCAATATCAGAGAACAGTCCACCGAAATCTTCTTCGCTGTCCTGCCCAAGCGTGCTGTCCTCTATTCGTTTCAGCGAGCGTTCCAGCATTGGCAATATGTTCTCTTTTCGTTTGATAGCATCTATCACTGACGAGAACAGAAATTTTGGTTCTATAAAGTAACCGATATTTTCCAGACACTGGTTCTTAACTTCTTCCTGCAATTCCGCAGCATCAGCATCGGTCATATCCCATAATTCCTTAAAGGTCACTTCATCGTCTTCAAGCGCACTGTTGGCATATTTCTCTATTTTTTCCGACAAGTATTTGTAAAAGATGAACCCCAAGGTAAAATACATAAAGTCGCTTGCCGACATATTGCCACGCAGACGGTTTGCGACCTCCCAAAGTTGGTCACGGAGTTTCTGTTGTAATTCTTCGCTCATATTATTTCAATACTTCTTTAACTACCTGTTTTATTTTCACGCACATATCACAAAGCCATGCACAACCGTCGTTCCAATTCTCCTTGTCATTCATATCTCCCATAGAATGAAGAATCAAGAAGCGACTGGCTTTTTTATTGTCATCCAAACGCCATTCAATTTCATTAGGGTTTGATACACCTAATGTTTGGGCGACCTGTTCTTCATTTTCTTTGAATTTCGCAATGATATCCTTGTCTTCGTTAACATATAATCCTGCTGACAAGCAATTGTTTTTAGTGTTTAATGTCATACAAAGATGATAGGCTGACGACCCCATTCCAAGGTCATACCAATGCTGGGCTTGTGGCTTCCGTAGCTTAAATTCCTTTATGAAGGCAGAATGTTTGGGAGCCTCATTGTTGAATTGTTCCCAAAAAGCCAGCTTCAAGTTTTCTGTTTCTGAAAGACCGGCAGTTTTTTTCATAGCCTTTGCCCAATTATTAGGGCGTTCTACAATATTGAATTTAGGAGCAGGATCTGAATCGTTGATTTTCCATAATTCTATCTCTATCAGGAAAAACTCGAATTTATCATCTGTATGTTGATTCAGCCATTCTATTGCCTGTTTATGTTCATCTCGGGCTTTTTTGACAATCCAAACGATTACTTCTGCATCTTTCCCCGAAGCATAAGTAATAATCTTTCCCAAATGGTCATGATTGGTCTCTTCCAATTGGTTCTCGATTATAATCCTTCGTCCTGTACCTTCCTCCGTTGCGTATAAGTCAACACTAAAATCACCAACATTGGATTCTTGTTCTTCAAGAACTATATCTATACCTACAGCTTCGCTAAGAATTTCCAAATTTTCTTCTTTGGCCAGCCAAGGAGTAAAATCTTTGGCTTCATGCTTCCATACAGAGCGGAGGTCTGTTATCTGTTCCAGTTTTCCTAAATTCATGATAAAATTTCCTCTGTTTAATCCCAACTAAAAGTTCTTATGATGCTACGCAAACGGTCAAGAATACGTGTCAATGCTTTTCTTGTCTTTATCAGACCAAGATGTTTCTCTTTCAATGCCTTTTGTATGATTTCCGGCTGTTCCCTTTGCAGGTAATCGTATTCTTTCAGATAATGCACCAGCACGTCTGAAGGAATTTCCTCGTCTTTTGACAAAGACTGAACCGCCTTTTCCCGTTCTGTGGCGATATATTGGTTCAGCCGTTCTTCCAAATCGCTTGTACCATCCGCTTTTTGGCGTTGCACCATGAAATTTTCCTTATCCTCATCCACATTCTTTTGAATAAAACCGTCAATTAGTTTCGCCTTGCTACGCATTTCGGCATCTTTGATCATCGTGTCGATGATGTTCTGACGCCGTTCTGCGTAATCATTGCTATACGGGTCAAGTTCGGCAATTAGTTCAAGGATATATGCTACATTGATAACATCGCTGTGCAAAAGTTCCAGACAGAAATCCACATCTTCCAACCGACTATCCCCCGGTATCCCATCATCCCCCGGAGTTGTAGGTGGAACAGGATCAACTATGACAAACCTATCGTAAATGTCTAGGTACTTGCTGCGGAAATCCATAAACTGCTGTTCGGTCATTCCGAGTTCGTCTGCCTCCTCATTGTAGTCCTCGTATATCTGAATTTCTGCGTGCTTGCGGATAATGTCACGAAATGCAAGTACAAAATCTTTTTTGTCTTTCTCACTTTGCAGAATGTCAATGCAACTTGGATTCGGGTATTTTTTCAAAAACTCTGATGCCAGCTGCTTGTATTCCTTTTTAACTTCTTCGTATGGCGGTCGTACAAAGTCAATATCTTCCAAGTTATCGGAATTGCTGAACAACTTGATAGCTGCATCTACATTGGATTTCAAATCACGAAAGCAGACAATCTTGCCGAACCTTTTTTTCTCATTCAACACACGGTTAGTACGGCTGAACGCTTGCAGCAAAGAATGATATTCCAAGTTCTTGTCCACATAAAGCGTATTCAATTTCTTGCTGTCGAAGCCGGTAAGAAACATACCCACGACAAGACAAAGATCAAGTGGCTTCATGTCCGCTTTTTTCTTTTTCATGCGCAAGTTTATATCATCATAGTAGGCACGGAAGTTCTCTGTTGTGAAAGCAGTACCGTACATTTCATTGTAGTCATCCATGATGGCCTGCAATTCGTCCGCTTCACCAACACTATCACTTACATATTGCCCTGTGCCCATTCCTGTCTGTTCATCATCCTGACTGTTGTTGGCTGCGTATGTAAACACCGCACCAATACGGATTTTCGGATTCAGAGACTTGAATATCTTATAATAACGGATAAGCATCGGTACAGACTGCACGGCAAACAGTGCGTCAAACTCACCGTCAAAAGTAGACTTGCTGAAATTATTGAGGATGAATTTGGCGATTTCCTCCATACGGGTGGTATTTCCCTTTTCTACCTCTTCATTTCCATGATAATACTCCACAAGGAAACCCAATACGTTTTCATCCGCAATAGCATCCTTGATAAGGTATTTATGCAGACAGTTTCCGAAGATTTCTTTTGTAGTGTGTCCGTCCACTGCATTCTCCGTGAAGATAGGAGTTCCTGTAAAGCCGAACACTTGCGCATTATCAAAGAACTTCATTATCCGTTTGTGACTATCCCCGAAGTGGCTTCGGTGGCACTCATCGAATATCATGACAATGCGGGAATGACGTATAGCTTCTATCTTGTTGCTGTACCATGTCTTGCTGACGGCGGCATTGAGTTTTTGGATAGTGGTAATGATAATCTTGGAATTACTGTGCAGACGCTTTACAAGTTCGTCCGTATTATCCGTTCCGTCCACCGCACCCGGCTCGAAAGCCTCATATTCCGACTGGGTTTGTGTATCGAGGTCGTGACGGTCAACGACAAACATCACCTTGTCCACATCGTCCAGTTCAGAAACGAGTTGGGCTGTCTTAAATGAAGTCAAGGTCTTTCCAGCTCCTGTTGTGTGCCATATATAGCCATTGTCATTGGAGTTTTTCACTTTATCCAATATCTTTTCTACGGCATAGAACTGATATGGGCGAAGCACCATCAGGCACTTGTCACCCTCATGTAGCACTATATATTTGCCAATAATTTTACCGAGTGTGCATTTCTCCAAGAAAAAGACTGCGAATTTATCCAGTTCATTAAAAGGTAAATTGGCAGCGTCCGTCCAATTGAACGTGAATTTGTAGCCGCTGTTCGGATTGTTGGCAAAATAACGTGTGTTTACTCCGTTGGAGATGACGAACAGTTGGATATAGTCGAACAGACCATGAAACGATGTCTTATGGTACCGCTGTATCTGATTGTACGCCTGTTTGAGTTCAACGCCACGGCGTTTTAGTTCAATCTGCACCAATGGCAGACCGTTTATAAGGATGGTCACATCGTAACGGCATTTTTTGCGTCCCTCCACCGTTATTTGGTTGGAAACCTGAAACTCATTCTGACACCATTGCTGGCGGTTGAGGAACTCCACCCAAATGCGCTTGCCGTCTGCCGTGTCAAGCGGATAGAGGTCACGGAGCTTTTTCGCCTTTTCAAAACGTGTACCGCCTTCAAGATAGATAAGTATCTTTTCAAACTCTTCGTTGGTAAACTCTGTACGACCATGCTCTGCTAGCCGTTTACGGTTATGCATCTCCAACTGCCGTTTGAAATTGGCTTGAAGATTGTCTTCCTCCGCAATCTGGACATACTCATAATCCATTTGCTGAAGCGTGGCGATAAGTCCGGCTTCCAATGCCGCTTCACTCTGTATTGACATAGTTCTGTTTTATCCGTTACTCATTTTCATTCAGACCCTTAATAATCTTAATGCCCAATGCGTTTTCTATCTTGCATATGGTTTCCAACGACATATTCTTTTTCCCTTTCAACACTTTGGATATATATTGCTGCGTACAGTTCATTTTCTCGGCAAGCATCCGTTGAGTTAAACCGAGTTCAGCCATTCGCTTAGACATGGCAACTGCAATACCTTGCGAGTATTGCGACCAATTCTTTATATCCTGTTCCATTGTCATTCCTTGTGTTTCCGACAATAAAGCCGCAGGGGGCTTCCTACATGTCGTTGTGTCCATTAAGAATACTTTTTTTAGTCTTGATTGCAAAGTTACCATAAATACCACAATAAGACAACCATTGTGTTGTATTTCTACTAAACGAATTCAAAACCATCTTTATCCTTACTTATTCGATAACGAGTTCGATTACCAAGAAATGACGAACCATAAGATGCTCGTGCCTTTATCGTTCTGATATAACATTAATGCAAAAAAATGGTACACCTCCTAATTGTTTATTTAGGTATGTACCAATCTTTTAAAGATTCATCGCTTAATCAAAGAAGAGTTTTTACACCACTTCTTTCAAGTGCTTTTTTATAAATCTCAGAATCTTAATATCTTCTCGGGTTATAACCGCCTCTTCTGTCACGATTACCACCATTGCGTGATCTTTCAACTTTGGGGCGTGCAACGCTTACCGAAATAATCATAACAGATGATATATAAATTATTTTTTGACGGTAAATTCAAAATTCAAATTGGCTCCTTTATTTATGTCTAAGTTTATATCTTGCATAACTTGAAGTATTTGAGAACCGTTGGAATCATAAGCGACACACTTTAATGTATGAATGGTTTGAGGATGAACGAGAAAAGCGACCTTGTCATCTTTGTTGGTGTTATGGACAACCACTTGATTAGATTTGTTGTTGTATTCATCTTTTGGAATTACATAAGAGGGGTCATACATGGCTTGATCCGGATACATACAGGTTGTGATTTCTCCTGACAAAAATCCGTCAGGAGCGAACTCCAATTCCACCTTTGCAATATCAACTGTTGCTGTCGGATTCTCATTTCTAAATCTCAAAGTAATTAAAGAACAGGATGGCTTTAATGATACCTGAGCGGGATTAGGCAGGTCATATCCAGGCATACCTTTGAGGGCAGCGTAACACGGAATCTGTCCCATTCCTACAGTTTCAATGGAAGCACCGTATGAATTAGCTTGTGAGATTCTCGTAAGTTCAGTGTCTTCGGTAATGTCATAGATATATTCCTCTATTTCGGATTTGTATGTAAATGTCGCACATAACACATCTCCATTCTTACCTGCAACAACCATTTCAGGTACATTTGAAATTCCATATCCATTATCCGTTTTTGGGAGATCCACATAATATTTATTGAAGCAACTATCAAATAAAAGTTCATAGTCTTGTCCATTGATATTCACCTTATCCCCATTATTGAAAGCTTTTGTTCTTGGTGAATTTGCTCCTATTTCTATATAAATACGTTGCCCGTTACCCCGTTGATTTGTTGTATTGGTGTATAAAATTTCTCCACTTTTTGATTTAATATGCAAATGCCCTGTACGTCCTGATATTTCTGTACTTGGTGATACTTTAATTTTGAGCATATATAGATTTGTACAAAGTTCCTCTGTCTCTGCAGTTATCCAATCTACGTCGCTTTCTACGACAAAATCATTATAAGAAATTGCGTAATATTCTTTTATTCCTCCTTGAACATCTGTATCATAGCCATCTGTCGAAAGGTTTTCTCCCATACTTATTACATGAAAACCGCTTGAATACTCTTTGTTTAACATTGCATAAAACGGAGGAATCTTAAAATCAACTATTCCATTCTTATTGTAGTATGTTATCAAATGCCTAACCACATCAGAAATGGACACTTGTCGGTATTCATTAAAAATGTCTTGCAATAGTTTTTCCGATAAATTTCCTTTAGTTTCAAATTCGGATGAAATATCAGAAATGATTTTTTGGACTTCTCCAGCGTTTCTTCCTTCTTGAATCAGACATGATACAGCTAATAATATTGCATTTGAATTTCCATCTTCTGAAATGTTCATTTCCTCGAAGCCAAGCGTAACGCTTTCAGGCTGAAATGAAAAAATGCTAATAAGTTCTCTTTCTGCTTGTTTTTTTGCAACCTCAAAAGATTTGCCCTCATTGATAAGTTTTTTGATACGCCCACTTGTAAGCGTCGTAAGTAGATTAATATTGATTTTTTCCTGTGAAGAACTTGCTAGGGCATTAAGATATATTGGAGATGTAGATGTTTCTCCTGTGTTTTCAATGAAATAATAGCCCTCTGCCTTTAATTCAAGATACGGAGCTGTAACTTCTGCAGAAATGGCAAAAGACCCTAAATCATCTTTAATTACACTAGGAAAACTTTCCCCTGTCGCAAGTAACTTATCATTTAGGGCATAAGCAGTAATAGTTGCTCCTTTTATAAACTGCCCTTTTTGTGCATAACCAGAAATTGAAAAATCAGATGATAAATCTTCATTTTCTTTTTCACAAGACATTAGTATTCCTACGGATAGTAATACAAAAAACAGCTTGATGTACTTCATATTTTAATAGTTTATTTTCTCATTGTCAAACCAAAAG
>ULYU01032160.1_pt1 | contig 10983 bp, 5 predicted proteins | sample 1962481 | NCBI WGS metagenome assembly ULYU01 (sample SAMEA4835872, study PRJEB28245) | human gut metagenome | biome: gut microbiome; material: fecal sample | place: Denmark | collected 2008 | reverse complement strand
TCTGAACTGCAATACTGACCCAGCAGGAACTCCAGCACATAGACCGGAACATTTGCTCCTTCTTTTATTTTCTTTGTCAGGTCTTTGCGGACGATCCGACCGTCAAAGTTGCTGCGCAGCTTCCGGCGCAGTTCTTCACGGGTATCGTCTGCCGCCATATCCATCATTTCCATACGGAATTCCTGCCTCCTCTATTATATCAGAATCCGAATCCAAAGTCATCTGCAAAGGCAATGTCCATGATGACAGGCTGCCTCCACTGCTCCAGACCGCTTTCTTCGTCATAAACCACAAGGTAATACTGCTTGTCCTTGTTGTATTTCTTATTTTTGAATGTGAACCGCATCCGGAAGATACGCTTCTGCGCATTTTCCTTGCGACTGTCCGCCACATAGCTGTTTTCGTTAGAGATTTTCTCATTGTCCTCCGAGAGGAAGAAAATGCGGTATTTTGCGGCTTTTACAGTATCACTGACTGCATCCGACTGTATAAAGTCCATGGAAGTGATCAGGTTCGTAATCTTATGGACAATGCTGACCAGAGCAATCTCTGCATTCTTTGTTTCCATGTGACCGCGTTCCATCTTAAACTCCAGCACTGGCACCAGCATTTCCTGCGGTGAGGAACCGCCATGCACATAGTTAGCACCGCCTCCGGCCACCTTAAAGACATTGCTGCTGACAGGATAAGACACCACCTTGCTGTCCTCATTCCCCAGAACGCGTCCCATGCTCATATGGTCGATACCGTCATCTTCCAGGGCCGCCTTGGACACGATAAATCTGCGATTGACAAATGCTTTTTCCGCGCTTTTCCCAGAAATCTTGTCACTTTCTGTCAGCTTATCACGCTTGTAAATAAAGCCATGATCGGCAGTAACGATAAAATGATAGGTGTTGCCGCTGACGGAGATTCGATGAATCAAGTCCATGATTTCCTGAACTGCTTCCTCACACGCATGAAATACCTCATCCTCGGTATTTGCCTTGTCTCCACGCGCGTCAATCTGATTATGATATACATAGATAATCTGACGTTTTGTCAACACATCTCGCAGCTCTGCCACTTTCAAATTTTTGATATCATCGAACTGTACACAGACACTATCCGGGTTATAGCTTTGCAGCACCTGCTGCCGACCTGCCAGATTATCGCAAAGGATACCATCTGCCAGTACCTGAAAATCATCCGTCATTTCCAGTGTCTTATGCGGCAAAAGTGCTGCCATACCGAGCCTCGTATAAGACGGAAGAACACTCAACTGTACAGAAAGTTTTGCCGTGCATTTGGGGTCATCCTGCATTTTGTAAAACAACTCCTGTCCTACCTCGTAACGCATGGCATCCGAAATGATGACCACGGTGCGTTCTTTGGTATAGCGCAGGTTGGAATTGTAAAACTCCCGCTGCAACGGAATTGCCGAAAATGCGGCATCCTGCTGAATTCCAGCATTCCAAGCAGGGAGCAGGCAAGCCAGATATTCGTTCGTGTAGATATTTTCTACCAGTTCCCGAAGCGGCTCAAAGCTTTCCGTGCTCTCCAGCTGGTCGTAATAATAGTAGAATTTCCGATACCGCTGATCCATATTGTAATCCGCAGCAAGATATCGGTCGATGATTGGCTTTAAGCCATCTGCGGCATGGTAATCCGCTTCCTTCACCATGCTGTATGCACTGGAAAGCATCTGATAGGTTTTCCCGGTCTTTCTGCCAAAGTGCATTTTAGCCCGCTTTTCGCAGAGTTCCGGAATGGTAAATCCGTTTACAATTGCACCGATATCTTCCGAAACAAGTCTGCCAATGAACCACTTTACCAACACCTGATCCACGGCAAGGAAAGTATCGCACTCCACCAAATCGTCCACTCGCATTCCTGCAAATGCCGAAAGAACATTCAGCCCTTTGGCAACATGTGCCGACAGAGCATCGTATTTGTCCCGGTACAGGACACTGTTCATCAGGCTATCGAGAAATGCGATGATATTACCGGACTTGTAGGAGGCAAAGCTCTTCCATGCTGCCGGAAGCTCTGCCTGCACATATCGACCAGTATAAGTAACGAACAACGTTACCAGCAGCCGTTCCAAACTCGGCTTTGTATCAGTGTATCCGAAATGCTGCTCACAGAGCTGCCAGAACGCAGACAGCAGATCGTATTTTTCAAACTCCTGCAAGAAAGCATTGTCCACCAGCTCGCCGTCCGTCAACACGATGCGCACGACTTCCTCAAAAGAGCAGGTACGCGCCTTGCAGACTGCACTCAGCAGACCGACAAGGATATTTTCTTCATTAAAGTTCTCGATTTCCAGATCATAGAACCGCTGAGTGCGCTCTTTGTTGGCGAAAAACTTGATGTGCTTCTCAATAACCGGCTTGTACTTTTCCTCAATACCCAGGTCAACCGACAGCAAGGAGGCTCGGTCAGCAAAGAACCGTCTGGAATACAGCATTGTGTCTTCCAGATGGTTGTCCCTTACATCCGGCTTCGGAAACGGTGCATAAATCAGATAATTCGTGGTTTTATCCACACGCTCCAGAAAATACTTTGTATAGAACTGGTTATCCGGCTGGAGATGGTAGATCTTCGCATTCTGAAGCTCCACCGTCTCCATATCCTCGGCAAATTCTGCCTTGTCATCGTACCAGAAAACCAGTTTCCGGGTCTCCCCGGTAAATTCCGCATTCAGGCGGTCTATAATTTGTTTCAGGTTCAATTCTGCCATATCATTGTCCTTTTTCCTGTGATTGGTCTTTATCTCTTACAAGAGAACCCAGCAATAACTTCATCTTTTTCCGGTAGAACTTTGTTCTTTTGATGTACCGTGGAATCGTCATGTGATACGCCTGCATAAATTCCAGTATCCATGCCAGATCATAGGATTTCTCGGTTGACCAGTCACGATATTTTCTATGACAGACAAGCCAAACACCAATGATATTGTAATCCAACGCATCTTCATCGGTTTCATCTTGAATACAATGACCGCAGAGGAAGCGGTATGCCACCGGATCATGAGCATATGTACGTTCAAAACGCTGCCATGCCGCTGCGATATCATCCTTTGTCCAGTGATTTTGCATTTTCCCACTCCCTCCGGTCATTTTTCTTATTTCTTTTCTTTCACCATGATGTTCTTACTGTCTGCCAGCACCTCGTAGAACTTGCCGTCCTGGGCGGTCTGGAGCTTACGATAGTTGACCTTTACGCCGTCATCGAGATCAAGCTCGATACGGGAAAGTGCCAGATGGCTGATCTTCTCATCGTATTCCCGGCATTCCTTCAGCTGCTTGGCAAGTTTATCCTTACGCTTGGAGGCTGTTGCCACCTCGCGGGCATTCTCGCTGTGATCCATCATATCCTGCATTCGGTTGATCTCGGATTCATATACGCGCTGCATCTTGTGCAGGTAGTCGATACGCAGGTTTCCGATGGTATCCGGCGTATAGCGGTGCAGGTAAACCAGTGCCTTGAATCCATTCTGCTTGCCGCTGTCAAACAGCCAGTAGATCGGACGCTTGCCGGAGCCGGTGACAGAGTAGGTCTGGCAGTGATCCTTGAAGAAATCGTTCAGGAAGTAGTTGCGGATAATCTCTCGGCTGGTGCTGCCCTTATTGCCAAGGGCTTTTGCGATGTAATCCAGGTTTGCTTCCAGCGTATCGGCACCGTACACCACTTTCAGCCATGCACACAGGCGCGATACGATATCATCGTCCAGATATTCTTCATCAGTGATGGGGATAACATTGTCGGCATCTGGGATATAGCTTTGGTATTTGCTGCTATCCCACTCGCCGCCTGCATAGGCTAATCCTTCCACATCCAGCGAGTAACGACCAAACATACAGCCCACGGCATAGCTGAGCAGGCTCTTGATATCCCGCTGCAAGTCAGCCTTGCGCACGGTAACATCTTTATCCTCCACTTCCGGGGTCAGCTCATCCTGCAAGCCGTAAATGTCGATAAAAATACGGTTCAGCTCTTCTTCGTTGGCTTTCAGCTGGTGAAAACGGTCATCACATTCTGCCTGCCACAGGGTAAAGGCTTCTGAAATAGTGGAACCATTGCGAAGCAATGGGTGCTTTTTAAAGCCCCAAGATGTTTCTGTGGAATCCCAGTCTTGCTTTTCTGCTAGGATTGCTTCACCAACAGTATCCTCAACCAAGTCGTGAATATCATTTTCAATTAGCAGTGGTAAATTTTCAATGTCATGTACTTGATAATTCATCGTAGGATTTGTTGCTTCTAGGAAATATAAAGCTACCTTTGAACACAGAAATCCAAGCAAATATCGTCTGTCCCTGTCAATAAAACCCATTGGGCCTGCATCACCAAACAAACTTCCATCGACTACCTCTCTAAAAGCAATTTTAGAGGATGCAATTCTTCCCCAGGTAATACCTTTTCTAAAATAATATGATTTATCTCTCAAACGATAATTCTTTACATGAGCAATGATATCCGCCCCATCGTGCCAAAGGTTCACCACTTTATTATTATTTCCGTAATAGTATCTAAATTCGCCTCCACTGTTTAATGGAAACCATCTATACTCTCCCATATCAGCAGACGTCTTGCAGTCGAGCTTGAGTTTTTCGGTTCCAATCTCCGTCCAAATGCGTATATATGAATCATCGCCGGTCATAATACCAGACTTGCAATCCATATGGTTTTTGACCAAAGAATTTTGATAAACATCGCAAATTTTAGGATTTACCCAGTATGCTACTGGTTTTCCCGGAATCTTTCCAAACTCTTCCTGGTTGGCTATATGAATGTTTTTCCTTTCAAGGAACATCTTTTCTTTTCCTTGCTGAGAAGTCGGCTCAATCAGGCGACAATAAGTGCCTTTATAGCCATCCACATGATTTGCACAGCGCACAAAAGATGTGGTCTGCACCACCTCACCGCCAATTTCCTCAAAAGCTCTTGCGCCCAGATGTGCCATGTTGACGGTTTCTGTCAGCATCATCTTTTCGCGGAGCTTTTCAAAGCTGGAGAGGAACATCCAACTGTGCTGCGTAATCATTGCCTGAAAACCGTTGTTTACAGTCATCTGACGGCAGCGTTCAATAAACACAGCAAACAGGTCAGCTTTGCTGTCCGGGTAATTCTTCTTGACAAAGTTATTGACATTTGCACTCAGGTTGCTGGTTCCGGCATAGGGTGGATTCGTGCAGGTAACCCAATACTTCCGTGCCATGGTCTCGCCGATATCGATGAGCCGATTCAGCTGCTCGGCGGTATCTTCCACACCCACGCTGTCCATGCTGATCTGACCTGCGGTATCCTCCGCTGCCACAAACCGACGCAGCAAATCCCAGTTATAGCTCTCCACATTCAGGATAGAGCCATACTCCTTGGCATCGGTCAGGGTGTCCAGCAGACCTTCCAGCTGCATCTTGGCAGCATTCTTCTCGATATCGTCCATGCCCGCACCAAAATATTTCAGGTGCGCACGGTTGATACTGTTGCTCTCCTGAATGGCATAGACATGGCAGTGGTTTTCACCATTTAAGATACGGCGGTTGTACTGCCGTGCTTTCATCATCACGGCAAAGTACGCCAGCTGATAGGCACGGTCATCAATGTCCAAACCGTAAATGTTGTGCTCCAGAATGCTCTTTGCAGCATCGCGCTGGCTGTAACCGGCACTCTCGTAAATCTGCATCAGCACATCAAAGGCGTATACGAGGATATGGCCGGAACCCATGCAGGGATCGATGAGCTTGATGTCTTCCGGATTCAGGGCAGCGTACTCTTTACGAATTTCCGCCAGTTTTGCCTGCACCTCCGGTTCCTGCTGTGCCTCTTCCAGATAGTATTTCCAGTTTTCTTTCAGGCCGCAGTCCGGGTGTCCTTCCACCCACAGACGGCCAAGGCTGTTCTCCACCATGTAGCGGACGATCCAGTCCGGGGTAAACAACTGGGTCACGGCAGGGATTTCCTCTTTGGTAATCTTTCCGTTCTTGGCAAAGGCAGCGGCCTTCGGCTCGGTATTGTAATACTGGTACAGCCAGCCAATGATCTCCACCTGACCGCCGCGCTCGATGTTGAAGTCATCCTCCGGGATATCGTGAATCAAATGATAGACCACGCCATCCTGGTCAATAACGGACAGGCTGAGCAGCAGTTCGGTGTAGTTCTTTGTCTTTTCAAACAGAGCTGGCAGAATTTCGTTCAGGGCGTTGCACTGTTTCAGGAACAGAATGCGGAACACTTCGTCCAGCTTGTTGTCCTGCTTCAACTGGAAAATCTGAGCCTCTTCCTCCGCAGTGAAGGGCAGCTCTGCGTCAAACGGCGTTGTGACCAGATCCGGCTCCAGCTTTCCGCTCTCGGAAGAAAGCACCCGGATATGGGAAGGCAGATAGTCGTTGACCTCCATGAAACGGATCGCAATCAGGCGGTTGAACCATGTATAGGCAACCTCCTCGATCACATACTGATATGCGGTTTTGTGGTCGGTATCCTTTTCCTTCTGCTGGATGACCTCTATCAGCTTGTCACGCTGGCGCACGGCCTCGTCGGAAATCGAATACGGTTCTGCGGTGCCGATATCAAAGAACTGCGTGCCGCCGAAGCTCTGCGGCAGCGGCTTTGCAATGCCGTCCTCCGTAATACCGATCAGGCGGGCATCATAGCTAACATCTGCAATCAGCTTATTCCGCGCCCAGATCGCAAAATTCTTTATGGCTGTCTTGTTCATGGAGCCAATCCTCCTGTCATTTATAGTTCAATGTTGACGATTGTATCTTCGTCCATCTCTTTCAGCAGATTTTCACGCAATGCAGCAAGGTATTTATCAACATCCTCCTTGCTCTCCAGCCGCCACGATGCAGTCTTGGCAACTGTCTTGATGGAGACATTCTTCGTGGTGCGCACCTTATATACCGGCTGCGGTTCTGCGACCTTTTCTGCCGGTGTCACGGTCTCGCCGCGCTTTTTCGCCTCTTCTTCCTGACGCTTGCGCTCTGCCTCCGCCTTTGCCGCAGCTTCCTTCGCAAGGCGAATATCCTCTGCGTTCATCTCATTGAGTAGGCGCAGCTTCAGTGCTTCCGCCTTATCTGCATAGCTACGCAGAGTGGAGACATTGTTGCAGTGCTCCGCACCGTCCATAATCTCCTTAAACAGTTCCAAATAACGGTTGAACTTCGTATCCTTATAGGGCTTGGTGTTCAGCACTTCAAAGACACGGTTCCGATCCTGATTGATGGAATCCTTGGCCGGCTCTGCCTGCTCTTCCAGAATGCGCATATAGCAGTTCATAAACTTCTCGCGCAGCTCCGGCAGCTTCGGAATTTCCTTGTAGGGCTTCGCCATCCGGACGATGGTACGCATCTTAGCCACCACGTCCTCCAGTTCTGCATCCACAATGTATGTCTTGCTGTCCTCGTAGATATTCAGCATATCCAGCGCACGGGTGAAGATGGTCAGCTGCTCACTGCCAAAGAAATCACGGATAGGCTCATAGTCCTCGCCAAAATCCATCAGATCGTCCTGCTCGTCAAATACGGTCTTAAAGAATTCCAGCGGTGCCTGAATCTGCACCAGTGCGGAAAGCCGCTTCTTACCCTTTTCCAGAAGTTCTTTCCCAGGATAGGCGTAATTCTCATATTTGGGTTCCAAACGCTCAATCTCGGTGATCCGATTCTCGCAGTAGTGCTGGAAGTTCTTCATGATGGTATCTTCGTCATCGGCAGGCGGTGCCACCTTGAACAGCTCTTTCATCACGGTGCGAACGGCCTTTTTCTGGTTTTCCGGCACCCGGACGCGCACTTCCGTCAGCAGCTTATCCACGAACTGCTTCTTCGTGATGTAGCCGATGATTTCCTCTTCGGAACGGTTGTTCCAATTGACGCTCTCACCGTTGACCGTAAAGGACAGATCTCCACGCTTAAAGAGACGTGCCACCAGCCAATGGATATCGTCTTCTACAAAGCCATAGGGTGCTTTCATAAAGCGATCCTTGATGGTTTTCATAGAAGTTTTCATGTGCATCCGGGAATTGCCTGCCACGAATTGCAGCACATCATCCAGCGCGTGAACATTGGATTCTCCGGTATCTCCCAGTGCCAGTGACAGCTGATTGCTGGTCTTGAACATCTTCCGGATGTCTGCTTCGCCCATCGCTGCGTCAATGTAGGACAGCTTGTGGTAAACCGTCTGCACCAATCTTCCGATAGCCTCGTTGATGCGGCTGGTCACTTCCTTGCCGGAAGTATGCAGCACATCGCCATTGACATAAATGGTAGCCTCTTTCAGAGCTTCCGTCAGGTAAAGCTTGGCGTTACCGTTGCGTTCCCGCATTTCCACGCGCTTTGCTTCCTTAATGGTCTCATACTTGGCAAGTTGCACAGAAGTATTCTTGCGTAGGAACCGCTCAATTTTTAAGTATGCCCGCATTTCCGTCAGGAACGCATCATCGTTCGGCAGAACCACAAGGACTTCCTTGCCCTGGCCAGAGAGCAGGCGCAGCGTACCATCATCGGTGCCGCCTTCATACCACGGGGTCAGCACACGGAGGCCGATATCGTAATTCTGGTTTGCCTTATAGGGGCGGTCATCCACTGTCTGATTGAAGGAGAACGCATACCGTCCACCAAAGCTGGGGTACTGGTACTTCTTGCTGGAGAAAATGTCCTCATAGATCATCTCCGCAATCTTCGTGATGACCTCCGGCATCTCCACATTTTCTTTTTCGATTTCGTTGTTGATTTCCTGTTCCTCATCGGTCAGGAATACATAAACGGAGCCATTCTTCTGGATCAGCATCTGGCGCATCAGCACTTTCAGTGCATCCTCCACCTGTGCCTTCAGAGAGATGCGATCATCGTCAATGCTGGTAATCATCAGGCTCACGATGTTGTCCACGTTGGCTTCGATCTCCAGAACATATTTAATCAGGAAAAGGGTCTTCAGCACATTGATGGCAAAGACATCTTTTTCCTTCTTTTCCGGGTTGATGTAGCTGTTGTCATAAGCGCGGATGATCACGCTGCTGTGGCTGTGGTCGAGGAAGTTCTCCAATGCATCATAGAACCGATAGAACGGCACGATTGCCCCCATCTCATCGTCCATCAGCTGCATGGCGGACTCTTTGAACAGCGCCAGCATGGAACGTTCACCTTCGGACAGGTGCTTGCCGGATGCACCATGGGTACGGATGCTGGTCAGCACGCTGGCAAGCAAATTAAACTGGTATGGAACAAAAGGATAAACCTCAGCAAAATCTTCTGCGTTGGCGTACAGTTTTTTCTCCACACCGTCGTTGAAGACAATCAGATTTTTGATGATGGTTGCTTTCTGGTCATAGAGCAGACGCAGGCTCTGTGCTGCGGTCTCTGTCTTATCCAGAATACGCTTTTTGATAACAGCGTCTACATTGGCAGAGGACAGAGAAAGGCGTGTATCGAAACGTCCCTGAATTTTGGAGAAGTCGTTACCCTTCACCTTGATAATGGAGTCGATATCCTGCTGGCTCGTTACGATTACCCAAGCCTTGCCCATGCACTCCTTGCCCAGATCTTCCGTCACTGTCTGAAGGTTCAGCATCAGCTTGGAATCATCACCAATGTACTGACCGATCTCATCCACAAGGAAAACAACATGGTGGTTATTGCCTTTTTTATCAATATAGGACTTTACACGCTTGGCAAAATCTTCAATGCTGATCTGGTAGCTCTCGGTTGCTTTCTCGCACCAGTTACGGGCAGCCGATTTGCTCATGAAATCCATGTCAGAAAGAACATCGACAACAGAATCCTGAATGAAATCAAAGTCCTGACGAGAGCTTTCCCACGGATCGCCATACTCTTCTTCAAACTTTTCCTTAAACTCTTCAAAACGACCTTCCTCGGAAAGCCTGCGCTCCAGGTCAGCAAGGTGAGGCATGGAACCGCAGAAGCCCTGCATCTCATTGAAGACCTTCAGGAATACGTTCACAATGGCATCTTTATTTTCTTTGCCATTAGAATCGCTTTTGGAATCAATGTTGAAAAGAATTACATCCGATGGGGTGTTTGCTGCCAGCTGCATATCTGCCAGCACCATCTGATTGGTAATCTTCTGATCCTCAATGAAGTAGTCGATGGCATGTTTGTCTCCGACCTGTTTATTCTGAAGCAGATAGGACAGGATTTTCAGGAAATGAGATTTACCACTTCCAAAGAAGCCGGAAATCCAGACACCCATTTTCGGTGTGGTTCCCTGAATACCTTTTTTATATGCTGCAAAGAAATCTGCAAAATGACGCTGAAGCTCACGGGTCACAACATACTCTTCCAGCTCCTGCGCTACATTTGTTTCTTCACCCTGACCGACAATGATAACGCCCTGTATCTCACGGTCAATTTTCTTTCGGAACATGTCCTTGATCTGCATAACTGTTTCCTCCATCCATTACTTTACCAGTCGGAATGCCCGGTAATAGTTATCGTCTTTAATCTCATTGAACAGGATCAGCTCCTGCTCATTATAGGTTCCCGGAAAGAACATCACGACCGGGCAGCGCACAAACGCCTGGTGCAAGTTGTTAAGCACCTTGTGGGAGCGCAAAATCGGATAGCACTTGCCGATACCGGTCAGGAACACGACTGCATTCTCCGGCGTATGTTCTTTGATATATTGCACGATCAGGCTGTCATCGTCATTCACCTTCATGGAGTTGGTCACTGCCTTGACGATACGCTCGATTCCTCTCTTTTTTTCAAAGTCATAGCACTTTTCCATGAAGTTCTTCTTTTCCAAAAAGTCAATGATGATATCATACAGGTCAAAGACCACAAGCTCAAAATCATCATCGCCCCGGTCGTTCTTATTTTTCAGATACTCTACACGCTCCCGAACTTCCAGTTCCTTTTCCGGTGGATAATCAAACACCCAATAGTTGACCTCATTTGCGCGGCCTGTTCCTTTTCGGAAAGACGGCTTATGGATTGCAAGCTCCATCTCATCCAGTCTTTGGCTTAAATCCATTTCATCTTACCC
>ULYU01017377.1_pt1 | contig 11033 bp, 8 predicted proteins | sample 1962481 | NCBI WGS metagenome assembly ULYU01 (sample SAMEA4835872, study PRJEB28245) | human gut metagenome | biome: gut microbiome; material: fecal sample | place: Denmark | collected 2008 | reverse complement strand
AAAGAAAGGTCCGGCGGATTGTGCAATCTGGATGCTAAAATAAAAAATAAAAGGACAAAATAAGACAAAATGAAAAATAAAGGTTGACTTCTGAATGGATGTTCAGTATACTAAGGTCAGTTGGTACGACAGCACGATAAGATAAATTGGATTGTTACTGGCAGGCAGGCAAAACCAAGTTTTATAAATTAGTTTTTCAGATATTATATATTTCTGCAGAACTGGTTTATAAAATTTGGTTTTTTGTTTCTAAAGAGTCTGCAAGGCCATGTGGGATACCGGACAGTTGATTGTTGCGCATGGGCTGGCATTTCAGGAGCGGGGCATGAGGATAGAAAAGGTAATCAATAACAATGTGATCTCCGCGCTGGATGATCAGGGACGGGAGATCGTGGCGATGGGCAGGGGCATCGGCTTCCAGAAAAAAAGCGGTCAGGAGATCAAGGCTGCACAGGTAGAGAAGATTTTTCATCTGGGAAGTCCGGATTTACAGGCACGGTTTCAGGAGCTGCTTGCCAATATGCCAATGGAATGCGTTCAGGTTTCTGATGAGATTATTTCTTATGCGAAGAGTCATCTTTCCATGCAGCTTAACCAAAACGTTTATCTTGCGCTGACCGACCATATCGATTTCGCACTGAGACGGTTTAAGGACGGCATGCTGTTTGAAAATGCGCTTTACAGCGAAATCCGCAGATTTTATCCGGAAGAATTCCAGATTGGCTGTCATGCCCTTGATCTGATCGAAGAGCGGATCAAAGTGAGACTGCCGGAGGATGAGGCTGCATCGATCGCGTTTCATCTGGTCAACAGCGAATTTGGCGGGATGCGTCTGAGAGATACTCAGATTATGACGGAGATAATCCGTCACCTGATTGGAATGATTCGGGCAGATTACCATTTTCCGGAAGACCTGGTTTATGAGGACCGGTTGATCACAAATCTGAAATTTATGCTGAACCGGTTGATCCAGAACAAAGAGGGCTGGATTACAGAGGATGCTCGCTTTAACGAATTTGTCAGGGCAAATTACAGAAATGAGTATGAGCTGGCTAGAGCGATGAGAGACTATATAGAATCCGTGGTTTCCTGCAAGATGACGGAGGAGGAAGTGATCTATCTCGCAGTCCAGCTGAAATATGCAGATATCAAAAAAAAGGAAGGGAAGAAAAATGGGATTTTTTGATCGTTTTAAAAAGAATAAAGGGATTGAGCTTACAGCACCGATGAAGGGAAAATGTGTCAGCATTAAGGAGGTTCCGGATCCGACCTTCGCTGAGGAAATCCTCGGTAAGGGCATTGCTGTGATCCCGCAGGACGGACATGTTTACGCTCCGGCAGACGGCAAGATCAGTACCGTATTTCCGACCGGTCATGCGGTAGGCATTACGACTGCAGATGGTGCTGAAATTCTGATCCATATCGGTCTGGATACTGTAGAATTAAAAGGTGAGCCCTTTGAACAGAAGGTAAAAGAGGGTCAGGATGTGAAAAAGGGCGATCTGCTTGTCGTTGCAGATCTGGACAAGATCAAAGCGAGTGGAAGAGAAACAATCACACCGATGATCATTTGCAATTCTGATGCATATGAGCAGGTAGAAACCTTTACCGGCAAGGACGTGGAAACAACAGATGCGGTTATGAAGCTGCATCCTGCAAAATAAATGTTCAAAGAGGATGATGAAATGGTAGTTTGTCAGGGAAAAAGCGTTCTGAAGGGAATTGCGATCGGGAAAATTTACCTTTATGAAAAGCAGGAATATGTCCTGGAGCAGAAGCAGGTTGCTGATGCAGAGGCAGAGGTTGCCCGGTTCGAAGCAGCTAAGGAGACTGCCATCGGACAGTTGGATGACTTATATGAAAAAGCGCTTGCAGAAGCAGGCGAAGAACAGGCGATGATCTTCGATGTGCATAAGATGATGCTGGATGATGGCGATTATCTCGATGCGATCACCGGACTGATCCGGAGTGAAAAGGTCAATGCAGAATATGCAGTGCATACCACAGGAGAGCAGTTCGCAGCAGTATTTGCTTCCATGGATGATGATTATATGAAAGCGCGCAGCGCAGATGTCAAAGATATTTCCGGACGTGTGATCCGTATCCTGGCAGGCATCGGGGACGGCAGCATTGCTTCAGAGGAGCCGGTGATCTTACTGGCAGATGATCTGACTCCGAGTGAGACGGTTTCTCTTGATAAAAGTAAGATTCTCGCATTTGTAACCCGCAACGGTTCAGCAAATTCCCATACAGCGATTCTGGCACGTTCGATGAATATTCCGGCATTGGTGCAGACCGATGTGGAGCTGTTAAAAGAATACCACGGCATGGATGCAGTTGTAGATGGTCTGGATGGAAAGCTTTATCTGGATCCGGAAGAGGCTGTGCTTGCAGAATTAGTTCAGAAAAAGGAAGCCTGCGGCAGAGAACGTGCGGAGCTTGAAAAGCTGATCGGACTCGATAATGTGACAAGAGACGGTCGAAAGATTAACGTTTATGCGAATATCGGAAGCCCGGAAGATGTGGATAAGGTGCTTTTAAATGATGCAGGCGGTATCGGACTTTTCAGAAGCGAATTTTTGTATCTCGGACGGGAAGACTATCCTTCCGAGGAAGAGCAGTTTGAAATTTATAAAGAAGTATTGAGCCGGATGGAAGGCAAAAAGGTTATCATCCGTACACTTGATATCGGAGCGGACAAGCAGGTGGATTACTTCAAGCTTCCAAAAGAAGAAAATCCGGCGATGGGCTATCGTGCGATCCGTATCTGTTTGGATCGGATTGACGTGTTTAAAACACAGCTCCGTGCAATTTACAGAGCGTCCGTTTATGGTACTGCAGCCATCATGTTCCCGATGATTATCTCAGTTAAAGAGATCCTTCGAATCAAAGAGATCGTGGAAGAGGTTAAGGCAGAGCTGACAGCGGCAGGAATTGAGATTGCACCAGTTGAATTGGGTATTATGGTAGAGACACCTGCAGCAGTCATGATCAGTGAAGAGCTGGCAAAGGAAGTATCCTTCTTCAGTATCGGTACAAACGACCTGACGCAGTACACTTTGGCGATCGACCGTCAGAACCAGAGCCTTGATACCATTTATGATTCCCATCATCCTGCAGTGCTTCGGATGATCCGGATGACGATCGAAAATGGTCATAAAGGCGGCGCGTGGGTCGGCATCTGCGGAGAACTTGGAGCAGATACGACGCTGACAAAGACCTTTGTGGATATGGGGATTGACGAATTGTCCGTTTCCCCGACCTATGTACTGGGGCTTCGCAAGGCGATTCGGGAAATTTGAAAATAATAGAATGCATGCGCTCTGCGAGTATTCTATTGTCATGAATAAAAGCAATGCCGCACATAAATTTCTGAAGCGGCACTGCAAAGAGAATAAGAAGTGACCACAGGAGGAACAGAACATGACACAGTTTTCTTACACAATTCAGGATGAGCTCGGTCTTCATGCAAGACCGGCAGGGCTCTTGGCAAAGGAAGCCGCAAAGTTTAAAAGCACCGTTACGGTAGAAAGCGGCGCAAAAAAGGGAGATGCAAAGAAGATCATGTCCCTGATGATGCTGGGCGCAAAGAAAGAGCATACACTTTCCTTTACTGTAGAAGGAGAGGATGAAGAAGCCTGCGCAGCAGCGCTGGAAGCGTTTTTAAAAGAGAATTTATAAATCGATAACGCTGACAGTTTTCCAAAGTATTCGTTAAGGTGTGTACCTTTATGAATAAATCCGCGGCCAGGGCGGAAACCACAGTGCAGAAAGAATCTGCATTGTATTAAACAAGAAGCGGGTAACTTTTATGAAATGGTTACAGAAACTTGGTAAGGCTTTAATGCTTCCGGTAGCTTGCCTTCCCATTTGCGGTATCCTGATGGGTATCGGCTATTTACTTTGTCCGTCCACCATGCAGGGTGGTGACGTAGTTGGCTTTGCTCAGACACTGGGATTCTTCCTGGTAAAAGCAGGCGGAGCTTTGATCGATAACATTGCGATCCTGTTCGTTATCGGTGTTGGTGTCGGCATGTCCGATAAAAATGATGGCACCGGCGGCCTGGCAGCTCTGGCTTCCTGGCTGATGATGACAACTCTGCTTTCCACAGGCGTGGTTACAACCATCATGCCTTCTATGGCAGAAAAAGAAAGCGCTATGCTGGCATTTGGAAAAATCGCGAACCCTTTCATCGGTATTTTAGCTGGTGTGATCGGTTCTACCTGCTACAACAAGTTTAAGAGCACGAAGCTGCCTGATTGGCTGGCATTCTTCTCTGGCAAACGTTGTGTAGCGATCATCGCAGGCGTTATTTCCATCGTTGTTTCTGCAGTGCTGCTGTTTGTATGGCCTCTGATCTTCGGTGGTCTGGTAGCTCTTGGTGAGGGTATTGTAGGCCTTGACGCTGTAGGTGCAGGTATCTACGCATTCTTAAACCGTCTGCTGATCCCTGTTGGTCTGCATCATGCATTGAACAACGTATTCTGGTTTGACACCATCGGCCTTGGCGATTTGTCCCACTTCTGGGCAGGTGAGACCAGCGCAGACGTAAGCTGGAGCCTTGGTATGTACATGTCCGGTTTCTTCCCTTGTATGATGTTTGGTGTTCCCGGTGCAGCGCTGGCTATGATCCAGACTGCAAAGAGCACGAAGAAGAAAGTTGCAATCGGTCTGGTTGGTTCCGCAGCTCTGTGTGCATTCATCTGCGGCGTTACCGAGCCTTTTGAATTCGCATTCATGTTCCTTGCACCCGGTCTGTATGTTGTATACGCTCTGCTGTACGGCATCTTCACCGTAATCACTGTTTTAGTTGGCTTCCGTGCAGGCTTCTCCTTCTCCGCAGGCGCAACAGACCTTCTGTTCTCTGCATCCCTGCCGGCAGCAGCAAATACCTGGATGATCATTCCTCTGGGCATTGCAGCATTCGTTGTATTCTATCTGGTATTCCGTTTCGCGATCGTGAAGTTTGATCTGAAGACTCCTGGCCGTGAGGATGATGATACAGAAGCTGAAAAGCAGGTTGTTCTGGCAAATAACGACTACACCAAGGTTGGTGAGATCGTGCTGGAAGGTATCGGCGGCAAGGATAACGTTGTCAGCCTGGATAACTGCATTACCAGACTTCGTTTCGAAATCAAGGATTACACCAAGGTTGACGAGAAGAAGATCAAATCTGCAGGCGTTGCAGGCGTTATCCGCCCCAACAAGAACAATGTTCAGGTTATCGTCGGAACCAAGGTTCAGTTTGTAGCAGACGAAATCCAGAAGATGCTGTAAAATATTTTTACAGTACAGGAATTATCGTTTACATTCTTATCGAAGGGAAAAGCCCTCCATTCGATAGATACAGGAAATTAAATATTGACAGTGCCCTGCGGCACGAAAAACCTGGCACATCGGAGGCTCCTCGCAAGAGGGGCTTCCGATTCTTTTTCAAAACAGCGGAATGTTTGTAAAGCGTACCTTCTGGTGTTTTACAGCCGCAGGATCTGCACATTTGGTTTCCCGACACAGCCCAGGCGCGTGTGAACTGTAATCTTATGAGTAAACCTGGGACAATTATTTTTTTAAAACAATTGAGAAAAAAGTCGGGATGTATTAGAATGAATAGAGTAGCCGGAGAGGTTCCGGCACAAAATATATTATCAGAAACGGGAGAATAAGCGATATGAGAATTATCAAAACCAAAGATTATAACGATATGAGCAGAAAAGCTGCAAACTATATTGGTGCACTGATCATCAACAAGCCTGACTGCGTACTGGGTCTGGCAACCGGTTCCACACCGATCGGCACATACAAAAATCTGGTAGCTGGCTATGAAAATGGCGACTACGATTTCTCCAACGTAAGAAGTGTAAACCTGGATGAGTACAAGGGCCTGCCCAAGGAGAACGAGCAGAGCTATTACTACTTCATGCATGACAATCTGTTTTCTCATGTAAATATTGATCCTGCAAACACCCATCTGCCGGACGGCACAGAGCCTGACAGTCAGAAAGCCTGTGAGGAATACAATAAAGTGATCGCATCCATGGGCGGTGTTGATCTGCAGCTGCTGGGTCTTGGACATGATGGACACATTGGCTTCAACGAGCCTAACGACGAGTTCGACAAAGAGACTCACTGCGTAGATTTAACAGAGATGACCATCGAAGCAAACAAGCGTTTCTTCAATTCCATCGACGAAGTTCCGCGTCAGGCTTACACCATGGGTATCGCTACGATCATGCGTGCAAAATGCGTTCTGATGGTTGTCAGCGGCAAAGATAAAGCAGAGATTTTAAAGAAATCCTTCTTTGGACCGATCACACCTCAGGTTCCGGCTTCTATTCTGCAGCTGCATCCGAACTTTGTTCTGATCGCAGATGAGGACGCTCTGTCCGCACTTTAATGCATTCTGTTGCTGAAAATGATAACAGGGTCAAAAATCAGAAAGCTGATGCAGGTTTGTCTGCAGGAGGCTTTCTGAACGTTTGATTTGCCAAAGAAGGAGGCAGGAGACCATGGTTTTACAGAGCAGAAGAGTTTGGCTGGCAGGACAGTTTGTTCCCGCTCAGCTGGAAGTAGCCGATGGAAAAATCGTAAACGTATATCCTTTTGGGACAAAGACTGCAGATGTGGATTACGGCAATAAGCGGATTGTTCCCGGTTTTATTGACGTGCATACGCATGGCGCTTATGGATTCGATACCAATGACGGCGAGCCGGAAGGTCTGCGCGACTGGATGAGACGGATTCCGGAAGAAGGCGTTACCTCAATTCTTCCGACAACCGTAACTCAGATGCCGGAGGTTCTGACCAAAGCGGTTGCAAATGTCGCAAAGGTTGTGGAAGAAGGCTACGAGGGTGCAGAGATTCTGGGGATCCATTTCGAAGGACCTTATCTGGATATGGAATACAAGGGCGCGCAGCCCCCGGAAGCGATTGCAAAACCGACCGTAGAACAGTTTAAAATGTATCAGGAAGCCGCACATGGCATGATCAAATACATCACAATGGCTCCTGAGCATGATCCGGAATTTGCGTTGACGAAATACTGCAGCCAGAACGGTGTAGTAGTCAGCATGGGACATTCCAGCGCGTCGTATGAGCAGGCGCTGATGGGAATCGCCAATGGCGCGATGAGCATGACACATGTATACAACGGCATGACGCCTTATCATCACAGAAAGCCCGGATTGGTCGGAACTGCGTTGCGCGTCCGCGATATTTACGGCGAGATCATCTGTGACGGTTGCCACTCCCATCTGGCTGCACTGAATAACTTCTTCACCGCGAAAGGAAGAGATTATTCTATTATGATCAGTGATTCCCTGCGTGCAAAGCACTGCCCGCCCGGCGGCAATTATGAGCTTGGCGGTCATCCGATCGAAATTGGAGAGGACGGTCTGGCAAGATTAAAAGGAACCGATACGATCGCCGGAAGCACCTTAAATATCAACAAGGGTCTGCGGATTCTTGTGGAAGAGGCGATGGTTCCCTTCGATGCAGCTTTAAATTCCTGCACGATCAACCCTGCCCGTGTTCTTCGGGTAGATGACCGGAAGGGTAAATTAACTGCCGGCTATGATGCGGATATCGTTGTTCTGGAAGACGATTATGCGGTTGCACAGACCTATTGTAAAGGAATTGCAATGTTATAAAAAATATGAGATACTAATGGGGCATTTTAGGCACAGCCTGGGATGCCCCTGATGTTTTATGAAAGGAGACTCTGTGATATGACAGATCTGGACTGCAAACAGACCGAAAAGCTGATTCCTCAGTTTTTGAAGGACGAACTGGATAACCGCACGGAAAAGAAATTTTTAAATCATGTGGATGGATGCAGTTCCTGCCTTGAGGAGCTGAGCATACAGTTTCTGGTGACAACCGGGATGCAGCGCCTGGAAAACGGCGATACGTTCGATTTAAACAGAGAGCTGCGCATGCGGATTGACACCGAGAAGCGACATCTGCATATCCTGAGTTCCTTACAGCATGGGCTGTATGCGACAGAAGCGATGGCGATTCTGGCGGCGACTATGATTTTGACGATGGTGGTATTATAAATGAGTGAAAAACTGGTTTTAATTGACGGACACAGCATTTTGAACCGCGCCTTCTATGGCGTGCCGGATTTATCCAATTCCGAGGGGCTTCACACGAATGCGGTCTATGGCTTTTTAAATATTTTATTCAAGCTTCTGGAGGAAGAGAAGCCGGAATATCTGACGGTCGCGTTCGACGTGAAAGCGCCGACGTTCCGGCACGAGATGTACCCGGAATATAAAGGGACGAGAAAGCCGATGCCGCAGGAGCTGCACGAGCAGGTTCCTGTGATGAAGCAGGTGCTGCATGCCATGGGAATCCGGACGATGGAGCAGCCAGGACTGGAAGCGGACGACATTTTGGGGACGCTTGCAAAGCGCGCGGAAAAAGAGGGGATGGATGTATCCCTGGTTTCCGGGGACAGGGATCTTTTACAGATCGCGAGTGACAAAATTAAAATCAGAATTCCGAAGACCAAGGGCGCGCGGACAGAGGTCGAGGATTATTATGCAGCAGATGTTGAAGCAAAGTACGGCGTGACGCCTGCCGGCTTTATCGAATTAAAGGCGCTGATGGGCGATACGGCGGACAATATCCCCGGCGTGCCCAAGGTCGGTGAAAAGACGGCTTCCGAGCTGTTAAAGCAGTTTCAAACGCTGGACAATTTGTATGCGCATGTCGAAGAGGTGACGAAAAAAGCGGTGCGAGAATCGCTGATCGCCAATAAAGATCTGGCATATCTGAGTCTCGATCTTGCGACGATCCGCATCGACAGTCCTGTGGTGCTTGACTGGAATGAAGCGCGGCTGGGAGAGCTGTATACAGAGGATGCGTATCAGCTGTTCCGGAAGTTGGAATTTAAAAATCTGCTTGGACGATTCGAGCAGAAAGAGACGAAGCAGGATAGCTTGACGGCAAAAATTCATGTGACGAGCGATTTGGCAGAGGCACAGGAGATTTTCGAGGCGGTCAAAAAAGCGGGACACTGTGGCTTTGCAGTGTTATCCGATCAGAAAAAATGCAGAAAAATAGAAGAAACCGAGTTTTGCGGACTGGCGCTGTGCTGGGGCGAAGAAAAGATCGCTGTGCTTCCGGCGGAGGGCTTTTTGACCGCGCAGTGGCTTTGCAGTCAGCTTTCCGATCTGTATCTGGCGGGCATAGACCTTTCTACGTTTGAAATCAAAAAAGCGTATCCGGCGCTTTTGTCCAATGGAGAAAAAGACCAGGACAGCTGCGGTACAAAGACGCTGTTCGATGTTTTGATTGCCGCGTATCTGTTAAATCCGCTCAAAAACGATTATGAGCCGGAGGACATTGCAAAGGAGCAGCTCGATCGCATGATCCGCACGAGAAAGCAGCTGTTTGAAAAGCTTTCTTTAAAGGAAGCATATGCGCAGAGACCGGAAGAATTTTATGAATATGCCGGAACACTGGCGTATGTGTGCTATGCGGCTGTGCCGGTGCTTTCCCAAAAACTGGAAGAAGCCGGGATGCAGAAGCTGTTTGATGAAATTGAGATGCCGGTATCCCGTGTGCTTTATGAGATGGAAAAAGAGGGCGTGCTGGTACGCAGACAGGAGCTGCAGGCATACGGTGACGCGCTGGTGGACCGGATTAACGAGCTGGAAACAAAAATCCACGAAGCGGCAGGCTGTGAATTTAATATCAATTCGCCGAAGCAGCTGGGAGAGATTTTGTTTGAAAAGATGGGCTTAAAGGGCGGAAAGAAAACCAAAACCGGATATTCGACCGCTGCAGACATTCTGGAAAAGCTCGCAGCAGACAATCCGATTGTTGCGGATATCCTGGAATATCGGGGGCTGACGAAATTAAAATCGACCTATGCGGACGGTCTGGCGGATTATATCGAGGAGGACGGCAGAATCCATACGTCCTTCAATCAGACGATCACGGCGACCGGACGAATTTCTTCAACGGAACCGAATCTGCAGAACATTCCGATGCGTACAGAGCTGGGACGGCTGATCCGCAAGGTATTTGTGCCAAAGGACGACTACTTGTTTACGGACGCGGACTATTCCCAGATCGAGCTTCGTGTGCTCGCGCATATTTCCGGGGATGAGCAGTTGATCGAGGCGTACAAAAGTGACGCGGATATCCATCGGATTACGGCATCCAAGGTGTTCCATACGCCGTTTGAGGAAGTCACGGACTTACAGCGGCGCAATGCAAAGGCGGTCAATTTCGGTATCGTTTACGGCATCAGCTCCTTTGGCTTGAGTCAGGATCTGAGCATCACGCGGAAAGAGGCAGCAACCTATATCGAGCAGTATTTTGCAACCTATCCGCAGGTCAAGACATTTCTGGACAAACAGGTGGAGGATGCGAAGCAAAACGGTTATGTGACGACGCTCTACGGGCGCAGACGTCCGATTCCGGAGCTGAAATCCAGCAATTTTATGCAGCGTTCCTTTGGCGAGCGCGTGGCGATGAATTCTCCGATTCAGGGTACGGCGGCAGATATCATGAAGCTTGCAATGATCCATGTCTGGGAAGAGCTGCATCGCAGGAAATTGAATTCCAGGCTCAGTCTACAGATTCACGACGAGCTGCTGATCGAGACCGATCGTGCGGAAGCTACGGAGGTGGCAGAGCTTTTAAAGGATAAGATGAAGCATGCGGCAGAGCTTTCCGTTTCGCTGGAGGTGGATCTGCATACCGGCGAAAACTGGTATGACGCGAAATAGTAGAATGCACGCTCTGCGAGCATTCTATTGTCATGAATAAAAGGAATGAAATGATGAAAACAATAGGAATTACCGGCGGGGTTGGTGCCGGAAAATCGAAGATTTTAGCATATATTCAGACACACTGCAACTGCCGGATTTTGCTGGCGGATGAAGCAGCGCATAAGGTTCGCGAGCCGGGAAATCCCTGCTACAACGCCCTCGTCCGGCTTCTGGGAACAGACACGCTGGAAGAGGACGGTCAGATCAACCGGCAGAAAATGGCGGCGAAAATTTTTGCAGACCATAAG
>ULYU01026345.1_pt1 | contig 11234 bp, 10 predicted proteins | sample 1962481 | NCBI WGS metagenome assembly ULYU01 (sample SAMEA4835872, study PRJEB28245) | human gut metagenome | biome: gut microbiome; material: fecal sample | place: Denmark | collected 2008 | reverse complement strand
TGCTCTAAATTCTTGTTTAATTTATAAAACATATTTACTCAAATACTAACAAAAGTATTATAAAAATTAGGAGGTTGAACATGCCAAGTTTATTCACAGAAGATACATATGAACAAGCAATTATAGAATTATTTGAAAATATGGGTTATGATCACCTCTACGCGCCAGAATTGGATAGAGATTATTCTAGCCCATTACTAGATGAGATTCTTTATAATAGTTTGATACATATCAATAAAAAATTGCCTATAGATGCCATTGAAGAGGCTATTTCTAAACTGAAGAATTTTGATACGGGAAGTTTATTGCAAAAAAATAGTATTTTTATGGATTACCTTCAAAATGGTATAACAGTTAAATTTTTCGTAAAAGGGAAAGAACAATCAACAATTGTTCAGCTAATAGATTATGAAAATATAGATAAGAATACATTTTATATTGTAAATCAATTTACATTTCTGGAGAATGGGAATAATCGAAGACCAGATATTATTCTGTTCGTTAATGGATTACCATTGGCACTAATGGAATTAAAAAGTCCAGCAAAAGATGAGGTAGGGGCAGAGAATGCATATAATCAAATTCGAAATTATATGAAAGATATTCCTTCTATTTTTTACTATAATGCAATTTGTGTTATTAGTGATTTATCAACGAATAAGGCAGGAACTATAACATCTGGTTTTGATCGTTTTATGGAATGGAAAATGAAGGATGGTAATTATGAGGAAACAGCATATGCGAAATTTGATACTTTCTATGAGGGAATATTTCAAAAAGAACGATTTTTAGATATTTTAAAGAATTTTATTCTGTTTTCTGGAAGTGGACAAGATAGATTTAAAGTACTTGCAGGTTATCATCAATATTTTGCAGTTCGTAAAGCAATAGAAAAAGCTAAAATAGCGACAAAAACAGATGGAAAAGGAGGAGTCTTTTGGCATACACAAGGATCAGGAAAGACATTATCTATGGTATTTTATGCTCATTTATTGCAGTATGCATTAAATAGTCCAACGATTGTAGTTATGACGGATCGAATTGATTTGGATGATCAATTATATACTCAATTTTCACAATGCGCTGATTTTTTACGTCAAACTCCGATTCAAGCGGAAAGTAAAGAACATTTGAAGTCATTGTTAGATGGTAGAGCTGCCAATGGAATTATATTTACGACAATGTTTAAATTTGAACGGGGAGAGAAACCGTGGTCTGAACGAAGAAATATTGTTGTTATGGCAGATGAGGCACATAGAGGACAATATGGTTTTGATGAAAAAGTTGTAATGAGACAAAATGCATTTGGGCAAAAAGAAGCGTATACAGTAGTTGGAAATGCACGTATTATTCATGATGCTTTACCAAATGCGACTTTTGTTGGTTTTACTGGAACACCGATATCAGTGAAAGATCGAAATACAAGAGAAGTATTTGGAGATTATATTGATGTATATGATATGACCCAGGCTGTAGAAGATGGGGCAACTCGTCCTGTTTATTATGAAAGTCGAGTGGTTCATTTAAAGTTAGATCAGAATACACTAGATTTGATTGATTCTACTTATGACATATTAGAACAACAATCTAATACAGAAACCATTGAAAAAAGTAAAAAAATGTTAGGACAGATGGAAAGTGTATTGGGAGCAGAATCTACAATAGAATCTCTATGTAATGATATAGTAGAACATTATGAAAAATATCGAGCAAATCTTTTAACTGGAAAAGCTATGATCGTAGCATATTCACGTCCAATTGCAATGAAGATATATCATCAAATTCTTAAGATGCGTCCAGATTGGAATGAAAAAATAGGCGTTGTTATGACGAGTGGAAACAATGATCCGGAAGATTGGAAAGAAATAATAGGAACTAAAGCACACAAGGAAGAATTGGCACGTAAATTTAAGGATAACAATGATCCTATGAAAATTGCTATTGTTGTAGATATGTGGCTTACAGGATTTGATGTTCCATCGTTAGCAACAATGTATATCTATAAACCAATGCATGGTTATAATTTAATGCAGGCAATAGCAAGAGTTAATCGAGTATTTAAGGATAAGGAAGGCGGGTTAATTGTTGATTATGTAGGAATTGCATCTGCTTTAAAATCAGCAATGAAAGAATATACAAAGCGTGATCAATCAAGATATGGTGATATGAATATTGCAAAAATAGCGTATCCAAAATTCCAAGAAAAACTCCAAGTTTGTAAAGATTTACTTCATGGTTTTGATTTTAGCGGATTTATAGGTGGGTCACCACTTGTAATGGCAAAACTAATTACAGGGGGTGTGAACTTTATACTTGATGTGAAAGCACCAAATCGTAAGGATTTGTTTTTAAAAGAAGCAATGTTATTAAAACAGGCACATTCTTTGTGCTCAAGTATGATAACAGAACAAGAAAGACATGAAGCTGCATATATGGAAGCCTTAAGGTCTACAATTATTAAAGTCACTTATGGTGGAAATGGTGGAAAACATTTATCCTTGAAAGAAGTAAATGCACAAATTAATGAATTATTAAAAGCAGCAATTCAAAGTGAGGGAGTTATTAGTCTATTTGATAGTAGTAAAACGGCAGGTGAAACATTTAGTATCTTTGATCCAGCTGTACTAGATGAAATTTCAAAGATGAAAGAAAAAAACATTGCTGTAGAAATTTTGAAAAAATTGATGTCAGAGCAGGTTTCATTGTATCGTAGAACTAATGTAGTTCAGTCACAGAAGTTTTCAGAAAAAATAACGAAGCTAATGAATTCTTATTATAATGGATTAATTACGAATGAAGAGGTTATAAAAGAACTTTTAGAAACTGCAAAAGAAATTACGGACCTATATAAAAAGGGTGAACAACTAGGACTGTCTCCAGAGGAATTGGCATTTTATGATGCACTTACAAAACCTGAACATATCAAAGATTTTTACAAAAATGATGAGTTGATAGAATTAACAAAAGAATTGACAGAAATGTTGCGTAAAAACAGAACTATTGATTGGCAAAAAAAAGAAACAGCACGGGCTAGTATGCGAAAGATGGTAAAGAGATTGTTAAAAAGACATAAATACCCACCAGAAGATTATGATTTTGCAATAAAAACGATAATCAGTCAGTGTGAATTATGGACAGACAATGTTGATTCCTATTCAACGGAGAATCAATTCGGACAGAGTGTGGAAAAGCAAGTAATTAAACTGGAACAAGAATTTGGAATGGCAGCAGAAGACATAATGCCGTATGATACTGTAAAATAGATTAATAGTATATAATTCACATAAAGTATAGATAAAACATGAGAGGAAATTATAATGAACCATCCAAAATCTGAAGAATTAATATTAGGATTAACAACAGCATTTATAGACCAATCTAATAATTCAAACTTAGCGTATAGACCAGAATTTGTATACAATGACTATAAACAAGGAAAGAAAGTTCTTGTTTCTTTGGAACAAGAATTAAAACGATGTGATGAATTCTTTATCAGTGTAGCATTTATCACTGATAGTGGATTTGAATCTCTATCTATGATTTTAAAAGAACTAGAACAAAAAGGTGTTCCAGGGAAAATTCTTACAACAGACTATTTAACTTTCAGTCAACCCAAAGCATTAGATCGATTGGCTCAATTGAAAAATATTGAATTGAAAATGTTTCGAACCAATTCTGAAGTTGGAGGATTTCATACAAAAGGATATATATTCCGAGAAGATGAATTATATCGAATTATCATAGGAAGTTCTAACATGACATCCAGTGCAATTACGAAAAATAGAGAATGGAACACAAAAATTGTTTCTACAGAACAAGGAGAAGTTGCCCAAGAAATTTTAAATGAATTCAAAAATTTATGGATGTCGCCAAATAGTCAATATTATGAAGAATTTATTGATGATTATAAAGAGCAATATTTACAAAATCAAATCATCAAAAAACAGCAAGGACAAGCTGCAAAAGAACAAATAGTTGATTTTGAAAGTTATAAATTAAAACCGAATAAGATGCAGTTAGCATTTATTAATAACCTTATGAAGATGAGATCAGAAGGAATAGAGAAAGCTTTATTGTTATCTAGTACAGGAACTGGAAAGACTTATGCATCAGCATTTGCTGTTCGAGAGTTAGAATATGAGAAAGTTTTATTTTTAGTACATAGAAATCAAATCGCAGAACAGGCATTAAAATCATACCAAAAAGTTTTTGGACCATCTGTTAAGATGGGATTAGTTACTGGTAAATATCATGATTATGATGCAGACTTTATTTTTGCAACAGTACAGACATTGTCTAAAAAAGAAAATTTGGAAAGATTTTCAAGAGATCATTTTGAATGTTGTATCTATGATGAAGCACATCATACTTCCGCAGATAGCTATAAAAAAGTTATGGATTACTTTACTCCACAATTTACATTAGGAATGACAGCAACACCAGATAAAAGAGATGATCATATAGAAGGTCGTAATATTTATGAAATCTTTGATCATAACATTGCATATGAAATTCGATTGCAAAAAGCGATGGAAGAGGATTTATTGTGTCCATTTCACTATTTTGGAATTACAGATTTAGAAATTATTGATGATACAATAGTCAATGATAAAAAAATGACAAAAGAGCAAAAATTAGAGAATTTTAGACGTTTAACTTCAGATGATCGTGTAAAATATGTGATGGAGCAAGCAGAATATTATGGTTACAGTGGTAATCGAGTAAAAGGTTTGATTTTTTGTAGTAGAATTGAAGAAGCAAATGAATTGTCAAAGAAGTTCAATGAAAATGGTTGGCGTACATTAGCATTAAGTGGTGCAGATTCAGAAGAGGTTCGAAGAGATGCTATTGAACGTTTGGTTAATGATGACATTAATGAGTTAGATTACATTTTATCTGTAGATATTTTCAGTGAAGGTGTCGATGTACCAGAGATTAATCAGGTAATTATGCTAAGGCCAACACAGTCACCGATTGTATTTATCCAACAATTAGGACGAGGTCTTCGAAAAGCAGAAGATAAGGAATATGTTGTAATACTTGATTTTATTGGAAATTATAAGAATAATTTTATGATACCAATTGCTTTGTCTGGAGATCGTAGTTATAACAAGGATAATGTACGGCGTTATATTATGGAAGAAAGCAGAATTATTCCAGGCAATTCTACAATACATTTTGATGAAATTAGTAAGAAACAGATTTATCAAGCAATTGATTCTGCTAATTTTAGTGATTTAAAATTAATTAAGGAAAATTACTTTAACTTGAAAAATAAATTGGGGCATATTCCTAAGTTGGCAGAATTTGATCAGTATGGTGAGATGGATGTATGTAGAATCTTTGATAATAATAATCTTGGCTCATATTATAAGTTTTTGGTTAAATATGAAAAAGAGTATACGGTGCGATTGAATGATAAAGAGGAGAAAATAATAGAATTTATTTCGAAGAAAATTGCTAATGGGAAAAGAATACATGAGTTAGAGTTATTATCTTTGATGATTGAATATAGACATGGATTGATCGGCAGATTGCAAAATAATTTAAAAGAAAGATATGGAATAATATTAAAAGATGAGAGTATTCAAAATATCATAAATGTAATGACGAATGAATTTCCAACAGGTTCTGGAAAGAAAACATATAAAGAATGTATTCTTATGGAGCAGGAAGAAGATCAACAAATATTTGAAAAACAGCAAACAGATCATATGTACAAAAAAATGGAGGCACGAGCGATCGCGTATTCGCAAAATTGGATATCAAGACATAAGGAATACAGCGTTAGTAAATCTTTTGAAAAAGTATTAGAAAATATAGAATTTACAAATCTTTTAGAAGACTTGATTCAGTTTGGAAAATCAAGATATGAACGTGATTATAGTGATCGATATCAAGATACAGATCTAGTGTTATATCAAAAATATACTTATGAGGATGTATGCCGCCTTTTAAATTGGGAAAATAGTGAAGTTCCATTAAATATTGGTGGATATAAATTCGATAAAAAAACAAAAACATTCCCAGTATTTATCAATTATGATAAAACAGATAATATTAGTGATACAACAAAATATGAAGATCATTTTGTCAATCAAAATCAATTAATTGCAATTTCTAAGAGTGGAAGGAATTTAGAATCAGAAGATGTGCAAAATTTCCTTCATGCAAAAGAAAGAGGCATAGATGTACAATTGTTTGTCCGCAAAAATAAAGATGATAAAATATCAAAAGAATTTTATTATTTAGGAAGAATGACAGCAACAGGACAAGCTCAAGAATTTATAATGCCTAATACAGAGAAAACAGCGGTTGAAATTCTTTGGTCATTAGATGTACCAGTGAGAGAAGATTTATATGAATATATTACGAGTGAATAAAGAGGAAAATAAAATGAAGACAATTAGAGTAGTAGCAGCAGTTATAAGAGATAGGGATAAGATATTTGCAACACAGAGAGGTTATGGAGATCTCAAAGGTGGATGGGAATTTCCTGGGGGAAAAATTGAAGAAGGAGAAACTCCACAAGCAGCTTTGAAGAGAGAGATTATGGAGGAATTGGATACGGAGATTGAAGTTGGAGAATTGATTGATACGATAGAGTACGATTATCCGGAGTTTCATTTATCTATGGGGTGCTATTGGTGTTCTGTCGTTAGTGGAGATTTGGTTTTGAAAGAGCATGAGGATGCTCGATGGTTGGGGAAGGATGAATTGATGGATGTTGAGTGGTTGCCGGCAGATGTTGGGTTGATTGATGAAATATTTATAGAAATTGGTGAAATTTAGTAAGTATAATATGTAATTTAAAGGAAAGCAGAAAAAGAATAGAGCATATTTAAAATTTTATTATAGATAGAAAGAAGGTAATAATATGTGGTATGAATGGTTTTTTGATGGAATAGGTTCGACTATCGTGTCACTTGTTGTAGGGGCAATAATAGGAGGTTTTACAGGGTATAAAATAGGAATTCATAAAAGAGTAAAATTAATTCAGATGGCAGGAGACTCATCAGAACAAAATCAAACGATTGAACAGGATGGTGAAGCATATGATACAAGCATATCTTATAATATAAATTTAAGTATGAAACAAAAAGCAAAAAATAATGCAAACCAAACGCAGATAGGTGGTGTTAGAAATGGAAAAAGTTGATCAGTTGCAAAAGGCTGGTAAAGATTCACAACAGATACAAATTGGAAATGTTACTATTAATTCAGGAATAACTGAAGAAAGAGCGAGAGCAGTATTTAATGAAATGATTCCCCAAGCATTAGCAGATTATACAAAAGAAGCACAGAAGATAGCTACAGAGAGAGTTAATAAACTAGAAGAAAAAATTATGCCACAAATTGATAAAGTTGAAGGGCTGTTGCCAGCATTTGCAGATCCAGCATTTCAGATTTTACTCAGAAAAGCACAGCAAAAAGCAGCAATTACAGAACGAGAGAATGATTATGATTTGTTAACAGAATTGTTAGTATGTCATGTACAAAAAGGTAATGATAGAAAAAAACGTGCTGGAATAGTAAAGGCTATAGATATTATTGATACGATAGACAATGATGCTTTGTGCGCATTAACATTAGCGTTTGTTCTTGGTAATTTTCGACCAGTTACAAGGAATGCTAAAGATGGAATAGTGGTTCTAAGCGAAATGTACAATGATCTTATTTATGAATCATTACCGAGTAGTTTGGAGTGGCTAGATCATCTTGATATATTAGGTGTTATCAGAATTACACCATTTTCGCAAATGGAAAAAATAGATGATATTTTTACCAAATTATATGATGGATATGTGTCTGTTGGGATAAGAAAGTTTACAGAAGAATATGAAAATGCATTACAGATGATACAAAACATTGGAATGGATAAAAATATTTTAGTTGATAATATATTTTTGGATAATTATGTTCGTCTAGAGATTGGAAATCTCAATGATATTAATGGTTTATCTTTAATTAATAATCTAGGTGTACGGCCAATAAACCAAGATGAGATACAAGTATTAAAAAATGTAATAAATCTGTATGAGAAGAATAACGATTTACAAAATAGGGTGAAAGAAAAATTTATGAATTTGGTTGATGAATATGGGTCACTAAAAACATTGCATGAATGGTGGGATTCTATTAGTGGTGCATTCTCCATTACAGGAGTAGGAAAAATAATTGCATATATTAATGCGAAACGATGTATTCCTCAATTGCCAGATATTCTTGTATAAATATAAAATACGGTAGATATTAAGAAATTAAAGGAATATTTAAAAAGTGATAGACACAACGTTAATTGGTATATTTTTCAGGAGAAAGTTTTTTACTGCTACATCCTAGCTAAAAGTCTAGAAGCTGTCGCGTTTGTTTAAATGCTAAATGTCTCAAAGAATACAGAAAATAATCCTTAATCCTAGGGACATTAAGAAATCATTGAATTACAATCATCGAAAAATGCAATTGGACAATTTGGTCGTCTAGAAGAACAGATATTAAGTCTTGATACGATGCCAGAGTGTTATCGAAAATATAAAAAAGAACCATGGTAAAGCCGTGTACATGGAGTTGGGAAAGGATTTTATTTAAATAAAGTAAAAAATAAAATAGAAAGATTTAATATTTATTCGGCAAGTGATTTGATAGAAAAATATCAAGAATCAGCAGATGCAGGATATAAAAAAGTCAGTAACGTGAAAGGAAATCAAGAAATTCTTATCAAGGCAATAAAAAATATATCATCATCAAAAAATAAAAACTTTATACTAGATGGACATTTGTGTATTTATAATTCAGAAAATTCTGTTGTGCGTATACCAGAGAATTTTTTTATAGAGGCAGAAATAGAAGGAATTATTTTATTACAAGATTCTTCAGAAATTATATTTGATAGAATTTATAAAAGGGATGGAAATAAAATAGACATAAAATTTATAGAACAAATGCAAGAAGAGGAGCAAAAGTATGCTATGGAGTTGAAACAAAAATATAATATTCCGTATACAGTGATTACGCATGAATATAATGAAGATAGATTTGTACAAATCTTGAAGAGTTTTGGAGGTGAAGAGATTGGCTAATAATATCACACATAAAACATTTAATGAAATTAATCTAGAAGATTCTTTTTTTGATTCTTTACGAGAAGATTATTTGGGATTTGATGAGTGGTTTAAAAGAAAGATCAGGATGCATTTGTACAATATCAAGACGGAAAAATAGAGGGTTTTTTATATTTAAAGATAGAGGAAAATTTGGTTGATGATATTATGCCTCCTATTTATGCAAATAAAATTTTAAAAATTGGAACATTTAAAATAAATGCCCATGGAACAAAAATGGGAGAACAGTTTATTAAAATAATTATGGATTATGCAATTAATGAAGATGTGGAAGTGTGTTATGTTACTATTTATGAGAAACACATTACACTTATAAATTTAGTGCAACAATTTGGCTTTGAATTATATGGAACTAAAGGAATTGGTGTGAATAAAGAAAATGTGTATTTAAAGAAAATGAATAAAATAACAGGTGATATAAATAAGGATTTTCCATTGATTGATTATTAGAATTCAAAAAAATATTTATTAAGTATATATCCTAAATATCATTCGGTTATGTTTCCAAATTCTATTCTTACGACAGAAAATAAAAATATTATCACAGATGTTTCTTATACAAATTCTATTCATAAGATATATGTGTGTTCAATGGCAGAGGTGGAAAATTTAAAGTATGGAGATATTGTAATTATTTATAGAACAGCAGAATATGGAAGAAGTGCAGAATACTCGGCGGTTGCAACTTCTATTTGTGTTGTGGAAGATATTAAACGACAAGATGAATTTACATCATTTGAAGCATTTTATAATTACGTAAGTAAATATAATATGTTTAACAAAGCTGATTTACAATATTGGTTTGATAGAGGACGATGTAAGCTTATAAAAATGACATATAATGTGGCAATGAAAAAAAGAATAGTTCGTCATGACTTAATAGAAAAAATCGGTTTAGAACGAAATCAATATTGGGGATTTTTTGAATGAACAATTTGAAAAAATTGCTGATAAAGGAGAGGTAAATAAAATATTAATAAATTAGAACTACTGTTCGAAAATAGTTGAAAATTTAAAATCTACAAAGTATAATATAAAATATAGAGCGTCGAATTTGAAATGGAGTGAAAATGATGTGTTCAATATTATTATCAATTAATCCGAATCATGTAGAAAACATATTAAATGGGACTAAACGTTATGAATTTAGAAAAAGAGTTTGTAAAAAAAAGTAGATAAAATATTAATTTATTCTACAACACCGATTAAAAAAGTCGTAGGAGAGGCGGAGATAGAAGAAGTTTTGATTGATGAGCCAGAGATTATTTGGAAGAAAACAAAGGAAGAATCAGGAATAGATAAAAATTTCTTTGATAAATATTATGAAAATAAAAATGAAGCAGTCGCTTATAAGCTAAAAAATGTTATGAAATATAGAAGGCCACGGGAATTGAAGGATTATGGAGTAAGTACTGCACCGCAGTCTTTTCAATATATTCAAACTAATTAATATACTTATATATTGGAAAGTTTAAACCAAAACTATCACAGATTTTATCAAAATAGAAATCTTTAAAAATCACGTAACCAAGATGTGAAATTGAATTGACAAATTCAAAATCAGTGTTATACTAACATCATAATTAAGTTAGCAATAGATTCTGGTTCGAATCCAGATATCGCCAACATATTAGGAATTCTTTTGAGTTCTATGGTTTCAGGAATGATATATGATATCGAAAAAGGTATCTACAAGAAAGGGATTGATATTATGAAAAAAGAAATCTTATTATTAGGTCTGGGTATTTGCGGCGATATGGTGTAATGGTAACATGGAATAATAAGTAATCCCCCAGACCACCAAAAACAAAGAGCTCTATATGGGCTCTTTTTCTTACTGTAAGATTTTTGTCTAAAGGATTGATTTTCTGTTTATATAAATTTAATGATTAATGGATGAACGAAAATGCTAGTACTTTACTACAATTATGGAGAAATGCAAAGAGGGCAAAAGACCCAAAGAGTGAAATCCTGAGACATTAAAAAATCAAAGTATCGAAAGATGAATTACGTGAAACGTGAATACAGAAATTTTGTAAAAATATACCGGAAGAAATCAGAGAATGTATTCAAAATTGGATTAAAATATACAGTGGAATCTGTTTGTTATAT
>ULYU01016433.1_pt1 | contig 11324 bp, 10 predicted proteins | sample 1962481 | NCBI WGS metagenome assembly ULYU01 (sample SAMEA4835872, study PRJEB28245) | human gut metagenome | biome: gut microbiome; material: fecal sample | place: Denmark | collected 2008 | reverse complement strand
CATATATATTAAATATATTAAAAGAATTCGGCTGTGGCGTTGACTGTGCATCTGAAACAGAGCTTATGATGGCTTATGCACTTGATTACAAGCCGGGAGAAATTATGTTCTCATCTAACGATACACCAGCAGAAGAATATGCTTATGCTAACAAGATAGGTGCTACTATCAACCTTGATGATATAACACATATCGACTTCTTAGACAAGATACTTGATGGAAAGTTTCCTGAAACTATGAGCTGCAGATATAATCCGGGTGGATATTTCCAGCTTGGTACATCTATTATGGATAATCCTGGTGATGCCAAGTATGGTATGACACATGACCAGATTATAGAAGCATTTAAGATATTAAAGAGCAAGGGTGTTAAGCATTTTGGTATTCATTCTTTCCTTGCAAGTAATACTGTATCTAATGAATATTATCCAACACTTGCAAAAATTCTTTTTGAATTTGCAGTAGAGTTAAGAGATAAGACAGGCGCAGATATTAAGTTTATTAACCTTTCAGGTGGTGTAGGTGTGGCTTATAAGCCAGAGCAGACTCCTAATGATATAGCAGTTATCGGTGAAGGTGTACATAAGGTATATGATGAGGTGCTTACACCAGCAGGAATGGGCGATGTTGCTATATATACAGAGCTTGGAAGATTTATGCTTGCACCTTACGGCTGCCTTGTAACTAAGGCTATCCATGAGAAGCACATATACAAGGAATACATCGGTGTTGATGCGTGTGCAGCTAATCTTATGAGACCAGCTATATATGGTGCTTATCATCATATTACAGTTGCAGGAAAGGAAGATGCACCTTGCGACCACAAGTATGATGTTACAGGTTCACTTTGTGAGAATAGTGATAAGTTTGCTATAGACAGAATGTTACCAAAGATAGATATGGGTGATTATCTTATTATCCACGATACAGGTGCTCACGGTTTCTCTATGGGCTACCAGTACAATGGCAAGTTAAGGTCAGCAGAGCTTCTTCTTAAGGAAAATGGAGAAGTACAGATGATAAGAAGAGCAGAAACTCCTAAGGATTATTTTGCTACATTTGACTTCTGTGATGCTCTTGATAAGCTTAATCTTAAGTAGAATAAAGAATATGGGAACAGGTATATGAAGAATTTAGGGTATATTGCTAGTGAAATAACAAAAGGAAAAAATCTTACAGAAAATCTTGAAAAGTATGGAAAGGGGTTGTCATCACTCTATAACGGTCTTGCTTATATTAAGCTGTCAATGAATTATTATACAATTCTTAATATGATTAAGGACAATGAGATAGATGATGAGCAGTTTCTTGCAATGTTTGAGAAGGTAAATGAAGTCATAGAGCTTTCATCTATCGGCTCATCCGTTGCGGATAAGGCTGTACTTACAGAAAAGATAGATGCTGTCAGAAATGAACTTATAAGTATAATGGAAAGTGTTACTGATTATGTTGACAAGTTTAGGATATATGAGCACGTTCTTAACAGGGTGGAATACAGGTTCAGGGATGATGCATTTGATAGTGAGTACTATAATACATATATGACAAATGATATTATGCATTATATATTCTCAGATAAGGATAATGTGTCAATTAATGCAAGAATATCTGATATAGTAGGACAGCTCCCGGTAAGAATGTCAAAGGGTAAGTTCTATGACCATATAAGTGAGGCATTTACTCTTTATCATGGTGCGCAGAAGAAGACTATAGATGACTTCTATTATTCTTTAAGTACAAGTGCCATGTTAGGAAAGGCAGCTATGGACAATGGCTTCTTTACTGATATGCATGATATTTATGTGACTTTAGACAAGGCAGATTATAAGAACATTGACAGTGCAGAGTATACAAGGCTTAAGGGCGCGCTCGACATTGCTACAGAAAAGATGAGTAATGCAGCAGATATATATGTTTTACTTGCACAGATTGTAAATGACCTGTATACAATTATATTATCTGAGAATAATACAGTTGGGGACAGCACAGAGGTAATGACTTCAAAAGATATTATAAAGAAGTCAAGAGCTGTCTTTGAGGAAGAAGAGGACTTGGATGAGATAGCAGCGTTATTTGAGGCATTTGAAGGAAAGCAGGAGCATATACTTGAAACTATTACGGCAGCAGACTTTGCCACTCAGTATGCTACAGGCAATCTCAAGGATGAGCTTACAAAGCTTGCTATAGATGAAATGTATGCTGACCTTGAAGTTATACAGAAGTTACAGTCAGGAAGTGACTTTGTTGATATAACACCTAAAGAATATTTTGATGAGATACCGGATGATTCATATGCTGATATGACGGCAGAAAGGTTTATAAAAGAGCTTGATGAATTGTTTGCATCAAAGGAAGTAAGTGTAAGAAGGGCTGTTATGGCGGCTGTATTATCTATGCTTCCAGTATTCTTTAACAATACAGAAGAGATACAGGATTATATAAACAGCTCACTTATCCAGTGCAGTGATGAAGCTGAAAAGAAAGCGGTTGTCGAAGTTATAAAAATGATAGTTAATGGCCAGTAGGCGTATAGGAGTATATTGTGAAGTGGTATAGAGGACTGTATATGGGCGAAGGTGCCAGAAAAGCTAAATATAAGGTTTTAGGGCATGTTGTAAAAAAGAAGTTTTCTTTTGATACATATCTTATTACGCTGCCCTCTAACACTTCCAATATACTTGATATATATTCTGCCAATGTGCTGTTGCAGCCGCATTTTAAGAAAAAATGTATACAGGATGAAATCTATGTTGTTGGCATAGCTAAAGGACGAGATGAGGCGTATGAGCTTGTCAGGGATATAGTTGACGAGGTATATAAGAATACTGGTGGGTTTAATATAAGCCGGTATCTGAAGTTTGGAAGTAAACGTCAGGAGGGGATTGATTGATTCATATCTTATTATTGATACTTAAGATTATCGGGATAATCCTCCTTAGCGTTATTGGGCTTTTGCTGCTGGCAGTTCTTTCGGTGCTTTTTATTCCTGTGAGATACAAAGCGAAAGGGGATTATCATAAAGAATTTACGGGAAAGCTTCATATAGGGTGGTTTCTTAATGCCTTAAGGCTGGATGCCAGCTTTGATAAAGAGTTGAAAGCAAGAGCAAGTGTGCTTTTCTTTACGCTGTATGACAGTGATAAGAATAAAGATGAGGCAAAGGCTGGGAAAAGCTACAATACATCTGATACACATAGCTCTGGCGATAAGAATAGAAATAAAGATAAAGAAAAAAATGTCTTTGATGATATGAAGGATGAGACAGCGGGTGGAGATATTGCTGTTTCTGAGGCAGGCAGCGTAAAGCGCAGCGGGCATGAAAGTTATGGCGATGCGCAGAGGACAGCAGAACCTGTGGAAAAGGAAAATGAAGCGGGAGCAGGGAAAGTTTCTGATAAAAATAAAGTTGGACAGATTGAATGTGTTGGAAATGCAGAAAAGCCTCCTTCTGAGGTGAAAAAAGCCGAAAATGGCATCTCCGTTATAGTAAATAAGGTAAATGGAGAAACAGGTGTCAATTCGGATGGTAAAATATCAGAAAAACAGCCGGATATCACTTCTGCAAAGAAGAACCCTGGCATAATAGCCTGTCTGAAAAAAAGAATACATTCATTAACGGATAAAATTAAGAGTATAATTAAAAAGACAAAAAGAAAAATAAGAGCTGTTATAAGGTCAAAGGATAAGCTTAAGAAAAAGATTGATGATATTAAGATGATTATCAATGATGAAGCTAATAAAGAGATGGTGCGTCTTTTATACAGCCAGCTTAAAGCTCTTTTTAAGGAAATAATGCCGGTTAAGTATAAAATTAATATACATTATGGGTGTGATGACCCTTATAGGACAGGACAGCTTCTTATGTATATTTCAGTCTTTTATGGACTTAGTGGTATAAATATGAATATAACCCCTGACTTTAATGAGAAAATACTTGAAGGGGATATATATATTAAAGGCAGAGTAAGGATATGCAAGCTTCTGATGATAGTATTCCGTGTATACAGGAATAAAAGGTTCAGGGAGCTTGTGCTTAATAAATAGAATGGAGGAGTGTATATGGCAGAGAGTAAGAATAACTTTGATGCAACAGTTTCATCACTTTTTAAGGGGATGGATTCATTTTTGTCAGCAAAGACAGTTGTTGGAGATGCTGTTCATGTAAATGATACAATAATACTTCCACTTTGCGATGTTAATTTTGGTGTTGGTGCAGGTGCATTTGCGGATGATAAAAAGAATAATGCCGGTGGTGGTATGGGTGCAAAGATGTCGCCAAGCGCAGTGCTTGTAATCCAGAATGGCACTACAAAGCTTGTTAATATCAAAAATCAGGATACTGTAACAAAGATACTTGATATGGTTCCAGATGTTGTTGACAGAATAACTGGTAAGTTTGGCAATGTAGATATGGATGATGATATCGATGAAGCCATAAATAATGTCACAAAGGAAGACTGACTATAATTTATTGTAGTTATATATGTATTCAACAGAACATATATTTTATCAGAGAGTACCCTGCATATCAGGTTAGTTATACAGGGCTTTATTATGGCAGTATGGAGGACTATATGTGCCGGATGCTTGGATTTATTATGTTCTGGATAGCTATTGGTATGATAATAGCACTTTTCCTTGCAAGTAATCTTTTTTTATGCATATGCATTATTATTATATTGATTCTTGCAGGATATAATATGTTTTGTCACTGATATCAGGGCAGATAAAAAGGGACTTTATGACCTTTTGCGTAATTTTCTTGAAAAAAGTGTTGCAAAATGTATTGTGTTCTGATACAATAAGTTCTGTTGTGGGTAATTTTACCCAATACCGGTAAGGAGGTGTAATTGATATGGCTAAATGTGCAGTTTGCGAAAAAGGTGCTCACTTTGGTAATGCAGTGAGTCATTCTCATAGAAGATCTAATAAGATTTGGAATTCTAACGTTAAGTCTGTTAGAGTTAAGGTTAACGGAGCAACAAAGAAGATGTATGTTTGCACTTCTTGCTTACGTTCAGGCAAAGTAGAACGTGCCTAAGAATAAATTTATAATTTATTTCTGCTATTAATTTTCGAAAATTTATATCAGTACATTAAAGTGAATTGCCCAGTTTAATAAAATTGCGTGATTCACTTTATTTATTTTAGCTTTAATAGTATAATGTCTATATGATTAATTGTGTCTGCTATTCTTAGCTGTCGGTAAAGTTGCGTGTAGCCTTGAATAGTAACATATTCGGAATTCGCAGATTGTATGTGAAAGTTTTTTCCATAATGCGAGGAAAGTCTGGCTGCGTGGACTTTCTGCGATAGTGTCGCATAGATTCCTTAAAATACAAGTCGCAGTATGGAGGCTAGATATGAATGGAATATTGAATAATGAGTTGGGTAAAGTATCTATCTCGAGTGAAGTTGTTGCCCAGTATGCTGGTTCAACAGCAGTTGAGTGCTTTGGTATCGTTGGTATGGCAGCAGTGAGTATGAAAGATGGTCTTGTAAAGTTGTTAAAAGGAGACAGTCTTACAAGAGGTATCAAGGTTGAGATAGATAACGATAATAAGATAGAGTTAGACTTCCATGTTATCGTATCTTACGGTGTAAGTATTTCAACAGTTGCAGATAACCTTATTGAGAATGTAAAGTACAAAGTATCTGAATTCACAGGTCTTGAAATTAAGAAAATCAACATATATGTTGAAGGCGTGAGAGTTATAGATTAATTGTTTAGTATAGAATTATTTACAGGCCTTTATTATGGCAGAATGGAGGAATAAAGTGGCTACTACTACTATAGATGCAGCACTTGTGCAGAAGATGTTTCTTGCAGGCGCTAAGAATCTTGAATCAAAGAAGGAATGGATTAATGACCTGAATGTGTTCCCTGTACCGGATGGTGATACAGGTACGAACATGACACTTACTATTATGTCAGCAGCTAAGGAAGTGAGTGCTATTGCTAATCCTACTATGGAAAATCTTGCAAAGGCAATATCTACAGGTTCTTTAAGAGGAGCAAGAGGTAATTCAGGTGTTATTCTTTCACAGCTTCTTAGAGGTTTTACTAAAGAAATGTCACAGGTTAAGGAAATAACTGTAAAGACACTTGCTGTTGCAACCGGCAGAGCTACAGAAACAGCTTATAAGGCTGTTATGAAGCCAAAGGAAGGAACTATTCTTACTGTTGCAAAGGGAGTTTCAGATAAGGCGGCTGAGATTGCTGATACAGTTACAGACATAGAAGAGGCATTATCAGTTATTATAGATTATGCAGAGGAAGTTCTTGCAAAGACACCGGATATGCTGCCTGTATTAAAAGAGGCAGGAGTTGTTGACTCAGGCGGACAGGGACTTGTTGTAGTATTAAGAGGTCTTTATGATGCACTTACAGGAAAGGTTACAGACTTTACAATAACAGAGCCTAATGCAGAATTTAAGGCTGGTTCAAGCATGCCGGGAAAGGGCGCTGCCATTGATAATGCAGATATTAAGTTTGGTTATTGTACAGAGTTCATTATTATGCTTGAGAAGCCATTTGATGAGAATACAGAGGCAGAATTCAAGAAGTTCCTTTCATCTATAGGTGATTCTATTGTATGCGTTAATCTTGATGATATTGTTAAGGTTCATGTACACACTAACCACCCAGGTCAGGCATTTGAAAAGGGTCTTGAGTATGGTCAGCTTACTAAGATGAAGGTTGACAATATGAGAGAAGAACATAACCAGAAGGTTATTGCACAGTCTGAGTATCAGTCAGCAGTAGCGGCAGATGCAATGAAGAAGCATGAGGAAGAAAAGGCTGAGAATACACCTAAGAAGGACTTTGGTTTTATCACTATAGCAGCAGGTGAAGGACTTGCTGAGATATTCAAGGGGCTTGGTGTTGATGAAGTTATTCAGGGCGGACAGACTATGAATCCATCAACAGAGGATATTCTTAATGCGGCTGAGAAGATTAATGCAGACACAATATTTGTTCTTCCAAATAACAGTAATATTATTCTTGCATCTAATCAGGCAGCATCAATCATTGAAGATAAGAAGCTTGTTGTTATACCAACAAAGACTATTCCTCAGGGTATAACAGCCATGATTAACTTTGAGCTTACAAGAAATGCTAAAGAAAATGAAGAAGCAATGCTTGAGTCATTATCAACAGTTAAGTCAGGACAGCTCACATATGCAGTCAGAGATACATCTATTGATGGCAAGGAGATAAAGAAGGACAACTATCTTGGCCTTGGTGATAAGGGTCTTGCAGCCGTTGGAACAGATATGGATGATACAGCTCTTGCCATGCTTGCAGAGTTTGTTGATGAAGAATCTGAACTTATCAGTGTATACTATGGCGAAGACATAGATGAGAGTAAGGCAGAAGAGTTAGTAAAGAAGATAGAAGAGAAGTTTGACGGAGTTGATGTTGAGCTTCAGTACGGCGGACAGCCAGTATACTATTATATAGTATCTGTAGAGTAAGCTGTTATATAACAAGTCTGAGACTATTATCTGAGGTTGATGTATGGATATTACACAATTAAAAGGAATAGGGGCTAAGACTGCTGCCAATCTGAACAGGCTTTCTGTATATACAGTAGAAGATCTCGTAAGATTATATCCTAGAGACTATATTGTGTATGAGGAGCCTGTTTTTATTAATTCACTGGCAGACTGTGAAAAGCCGGTCGCAGCCATAGAAGCGACAGTTATAGCAAGCCCTAAGATATATGGTAATGAGCGCAAGAGCATATTATCAGTAGTTGTAAAAGATGAAAACTTAGATACTATTAAGTGCTTGTGGTATAATTCACTTTTTCTTAAGTCTAAGCTCAGGGTTGGGATGCATTATATATTCAGGGGCAGGATTGTTTTAAAGAATGGTGAGTATGTATTAGAACATCCGGATATGTATACAATGGCAGGCTACAATGAGATTAAAAATCATATGTCGCCAGTGTATCCGCTGACAAAGGGACTGTCTAACAAGATTGTGACAAAGGCAGTAAAACAGGCGGTTGATGAATATCTTGCAGGTATGGAGCATGAATTTATACCAGCATGTATTATGGATAAATATGGACTGTCAGAGCATAATAAAGCAATGCACAACATACATTTTCCAGAGTCTATGGAGGATTATGTTGATGCAAGGCACAGACTTGCTTTTGAGGAGTTCTTTTTATTCGTGCTTGCAACACTTAATCTTAAGTCAGCCAATGAGCGTATTCCCAATTCATACATTATAAGAAATGATGAACGCACGGATGCATTTATAAAGAGCCTTCCCTACAGCCTTACAGGGGCGCAGATAAGAACGTGGGAAGAGATTAAGGCTAATATGGCAGGAAAGAATGTTACAAGCAGGCTTATTCAGGGTGATGTAGGTTCGGGAAAGACGATAATCGCGATATTGTCGCTTATGAATACAGCATTTGCAGGCTATCAGGCAGCTATGATGGTTCCGACAGAAGTACTTGCCAGCCAGCAGTATGAGTCGATAACGACACTCTTTGATAAAGCTGGCATAGACTTAAAGGTAGGTCTTCTTACAGGTTCGATGACACAGTCAGCCAAAAGAAAGGTATATAGGGAGCTTGAGTCTGGTGAGCTTGATATAGTTGTCGGTACGCATGCTCTTATACAGGAAAATGTTGTATACAATAATCTTGCACTTGTAATAACAGATGAACAGCACAGGTTTGGTGTAAACCAGCGCAAGAGTTTTTCTGATAAAGGTGAAAATCCACATATTATCGTTATGAGTGCGACACCTATACCAAGAACGCTTGCGATTATACTGTATGGCGACCTTGATATTTCTATTATTGATGAGCTTCCGGCGAACAGACTTCCAATTAAGAACTGTGTGGTTGATACTTCATACAGGATTAAGGCGTATGCATTTATAAGCAACCAGATAAAAGAGGGAAGGCAGTGCTATGTCATATGTCCTATGGTTGAGGAAAGTGAGAATATTGAGGCAGAAAATGTAGTTGACTATGCTGCAAAGTTAAGGGAAGCCATACCAACGGCACGCATAGATTATCTGCATGGAAAGATGAAGCCGTCACAGAAAAATGAAATTATGGAAAAGTTTGTACGTGGCGATACGGATGTTCTTGTTTCAACAACTGTTATTGAGGTAGGTGTCAATGTTCCAAACAGTACGGTTATGATGGTCGAGAATTCTGAGAGATTCGGGCTTGCACAGCTTCATCAGTTAAGAGGCAGGGTAGGACGTGGAAAGCACCAGTCTTACTGTATATTTGTGACTGTTGCCAAGTCAAAGCAGATAAAGCAGAGACTTGAAATTCTTAACAAGTCCAACGATGGTTTTAAGATAGCAGAGGAGGACCTTAAGTTAAGGGGTCCCGGCGACTTTTTCGGCATAAGGCAGAGCGGCGATTTTGACTTTGGTATAGCTGATATATATACCGATGCGGCTACATTAAAGGAGGCATCTGATGCGGCGAAGAGCATAGTGGATGGTCTTGTAAATGTAGATACAGAGCAGTATGGTTACTTAAAGGCAAAGGTGGATGAATATACAGTTAAATGTCTTGAGAAGATTAATCTATAGAAATGAGGATAGTGTGAAAAATGAATTTTTCACACGCAAGATTTGTGTCTGCGCGCACTTGGCACAAACTTGTTATGCGCAGAAAACGTGCGCAGAAATGAGGATTATTATGCGACAGATGGAATTCACAATGAGCAGACCTAATCTTGTCAAGCCGGGCGATGAGGTTGAGATTACAGAAGGAAAGCTTCCAAGCAGCTATTATTATACTATTGAGCCGGCAGTTGCGATGTCTGGCAATTATTCAACACCAGAGAGATTAAAGTCAAGACATGGCATTGTTAAAGAAGTCGGAGAGACAAGCAGGGGATATTATGTCCTTGCTGAGTTTGATGAATAAATAAAAGAAAGGTCTGGATATTAATAATGAATAAAAAAGAGAGAGGAAGTTTTACGGGAGGAATAGGTTTTGTCCTTGCTGCTGCCGGCAGTGCAGTTGGTCTTGGTAACTTATGGAGATTTCCGTACCTTGCAGCACAGTATGGTGGTGGTATATTTATTCTTGTATACATTATACTTGCATTGACATTTGGTTTTACACTTATGACAACAGAGATAGCTATAGGAAGAAAGACAAAGTTAAGTCCTACAAGAGCCTATAGCGAAGTCAATAAAAAGTTCGGTTTTATAGGACCTATAGCGTTCATAATTCCTGTTATTATTCTTCCATATTACTGCGTAATAGGCGGATGGGTTACAAAGTATGTGACAGTATTTGCAACTGGACAGAATATTGCAGCTGCCGATGATTCATTTTTTGGCAGCTTTGTAAGTCAGGAATGGTCACCACTTGTATTTTTTATAATATTCCTTGGACTTACATCACTTATCGTTATACTTGGTGTTGAAAAGGGAATTGAAAAAGTGAGTAAGTTCCTTATGCCTGTACTTATAGTGCTTGCTATTGTCATATGTATATATGTTATTACAATTCCGGGTTCATCAGAGGGTATAAAGTATTATCTTCTTCCTGATTTCAGTAAGTTTTCTTTCAAGACAGTATGTGCAGCCATGGGACAGATGTTTTACTCTATGAGCCTTGCCATGGGTATTATGATAACTTATGGTTCGTATACAAGAGATGATGTAAGTCTTGTAAAGTCTGTAAACCAGATAGAAATATTTGATACAGGCATAGCACTTCTTGCTGGTATGATGGTAGTTCCTGCTGTATATATATTCAGCGGTGAAGCTGGTACACAGGCAAGTGGAGCTGGTCTTATGTTTGTAACACTTCCTAAGGTGTTTGGACAGATGACAGCAGGAAGAATTATCGGATTTTTATTCTTTGCACTTGTATTCTTTGCAGCGCTTACAAGCTCTGTTTCAGTCATGGAAGCAATAACATCGATGATTATGGATAGATTCGGAATAAGCCGTATCAAGGCATGTGTGGGAATAATTATATTCTCAGTACTCCTTGGAATACCTTGTTCACTTGGTAATGGAGTATGGGCAGATGTAACTATACTGGGAATGGATTTCCTTACATTCTGTGACTTTATAAGTAACAGCCTGCTTCTTCCAGTTGTTGCGTTTCTTACATGTATACTTATCGGATGGTTTGCAAATCCAGAGTATGTTATCAATGAAGCGACAAAGAATGGCGAAACATTTAAGAGAGAGCTTATATACAGAGTTATGGTTAAGTATATAGCACCAGTGCTTCTGCTTATCATACTTATATTCTATACACTTGCACAGTTCGGTGTTATAAGTTATTAAACCGCCTTAATATGGCAAT
>ULYU01005241.1_pt1 | contig 11438 bp, 6 predicted proteins | sample 1962481 | NCBI WGS metagenome assembly ULYU01 (sample SAMEA4835872, study PRJEB28245) | human gut metagenome | biome: gut microbiome; material: fecal sample | place: Denmark | collected 2008 | reverse complement strand
TGAAAGGCATAAGGATTTCAAATTTCTGGTGCGTCTAGAGGGATTCGAACTCTCGACACCTGGTTCCGGAGACCAGTGCTCTATCCACTGAGCTATAGACGCCTAACATGGAGTATTATAGCACAAAGGGTGGATAAAGGAAAGAGGTTTTTATTTTTCTACAAAAACCCGGGGAATTCTCTTGAGGTCACAGGTGATTTCATGAGGAATGGTACCGGCGGTCTTTGCCACTTCGTCCAGGGTGATTTCCCCTTCTCCCTGCCGGCCCATGAGGATGACTTCATCGCCCGGTTTCACAGAATCATCTACTGCCACCATGAACTGGTCCATGCAGATGCGTCCCACAATGGGGCAGCGTTTTCCACCAATGAGGACTTCTCCCTTATTGGAGAGGCAGCGGGGATAACCGTCAGCATAGCCGATGGGGACGGTGGCGGTCTTCATGTCTTTATCAGCCACATAGGTGCCGCCGTAGCCGATGGCTTCTCCTTTATGCAGGGTCTGTACATGGGTCACATGGCTCACGATGCGCATGACATACTGAAGATCCAGTTTATGTTCCATTTCATCAGAAGGCTGGGGTCCATAGATAATAATGCCCGGGCGGGCCAGGTTGTGCCAGCTCTTGGGAATGTCGATGACGCCGGCGCTGTTGGCAGAGGAAATGACGAAATCATCGGTGACCGGCATCTGGGCAATGGCTTCATCGAAGCGGTCCAGCTGCTTCAGGGCTGCTGACTTATCTTTGCAGTCTGCTGTAGCCATATGGGTCCAGGTTCCATGGAGATGAAGATGGGGATAACCGGCCAGTTTTTTCAGGAAAGGCTTCACATCTTCCGGATGGGTGCCGATGCGGTTCATGCCCGTATCAATAGGCATCATGACTTCCACTGTTTTACCGGCGCCTTTGGCAATATCTTCAAAAGCGTCAAGGTCTACCGTATCGTCCACCGGAAGGGTGAGATCATATTTTACACCCATGAGCATGTCTTCCGGAAGGGGAAGGCCCAGTACATAAATGGGGCAGGTAAATCCGGCTTCCCGGAGCTTCGCGCCCTCTTCTACCCGAGCTACTGCAGCTGCCGTATATCCTTCTTCCATTGCAATGCGGAGTGTTTCCACGGCGCCATGACCATAGGCATTGGCTTTAACCACGGCCAGTACATTCACTTCCTTGGGCAGGTGCTGGCGAATGACTCTCAGATTGTGGCGAAGTGCATTCAGATTGATTTCCATGTAAGAAACAGGCATAACAAAATCTCCCTCCAATAAAAAAAGTCACCGCAGCTGAAATTCACGGGTTTTCCCCGTCAGAAAGCCGCGATGCTTCGTAGTCCTTATGAAATTGTATTCCAAAGGGTTACCCTTATCATAATCCAACGGCGCTAAAAAGAAAAGGGCCTGACGCAAAATTGTAAGTGAAGAGAAAAGGCAAGTCTCATCCCTTCACCTTTTCCCGTGGCTATTCATCTCTCAGAAACTGCTCAAACACATAATTTCCCAGGGCCGCTCCATGGTAGGTGAGGAAGAGATGACGGTCCTCCTCTGTAAGCAGTTTCTGTTTTTTCAGCATTGCCACCTGTCTGCCATACCAGAAGGAGAGAGGATGGCCGTAGCGGTGCTCGAAGTCATCCAGAGGAATGCCCTCTTTCATACGCAGGTGAAGGAAACAATATTCTTCCATTTCATCCTTTTCCGTAAGCTCTTCTATCTCTTCTGCCGGAGCGCTGCCGGTCAAAAGATCTTTTTCATACATCCTCACGCCGGGACTGATGGTAAAGCGGGTACGGCCGATGCGGGAAGACGCCGCCGGTCCCAGTCCCAGATAGGCAGAAAGTTCCCAGTATTTCCGGTTATGCCGGGAGCGGTATCCTTTCCGGGCAAAGCTGGATATTTCATACCGTTCAAAGCCGTAATGAGGAAGGATGCGGCACATATCCTGGTACATGGCCCAGCTTTCCTCTTCGGTAGGCCTTGGAAGCTTTCCTTTGTCTGCCAGCTGGGCAAAGCGGGTGCCCTCCTCAAGGATAAGGCTGTACACGGACACATGGGTAATGGGCAGGTGCACTGCCCAGAGAAGAGATTTTCTGAAATCCATGACGCTCTGCCCCGGCAGTTCATACATGAGATCTACACTGATATTACGAAATCCCAAGTCCCAGGCCCTCTTCACCGCCTTTTCCGCTTCCGAGGCAGTGTGAAGACGGCCGATTGTTCTAAGGAGCCTGTCGTCATGACTCTCTACGCCTATGGAAATGCGGTTGATGCCGAGAGCCCTGGCATGGCGCAGGTAGGAATCCGTCATATCGCAGGGATTCATTTCCATGGTGATTTCCGGATGGTCCGATATATGGAACCGGCGCCGGATATTGTTCATCACTTCAGCAAGCTGATTTTCCGAAAGGGAAGAAGGTGTACCGCCGCCAAGATAGATGGTATCGCAGAGATAATCCTGAAAGGCGGGGCTTCTCATTTCCATTTCCTTTGTCAGGGCCTTAAGAAAAGAGTCATCCGGTTTCCTCCCAATGGAATAGAAGCCGCAGTAGGCACAGCGGCTTCTACAGAAGGGTATATGAATATATAGTCCCAGGTCAGTCATCTTTCAGAACCGCCATGAATGCTTCCTGCGGAATTTCTACACTGCCCACCTGTTTCATGCGCTTCTTTCCTTCCTTCTGCTTTTCCAGAAGCTTTTTCTTACGGGTCACGTCGCCGCCATAGCATTTGGCCAGAACATCCTTCTTGTAAGCCTTAATGGTTTCCCTGGCAATAATTTTGCTTCCGATGGCAGCCTGGATGGGCACTTCAAACTGCTGACGAGGAATAATATCCTTCAGCTTCAGCGCCAGAGCCCGGCCCCGGGCAGGCGCATTGCTGCGGTGAACAATGATGGACAGGGCATCCACCAGATCCCCGTTCAGGAGGATATCCAGCTTCACGGCATCGGTCTTCTGGTATCCGTCCAGCTGATAGTCCAGGGACGCATAGCCTTTGGTGCAGGATTTCAGCTTGTCAAAGAAATCAAATATAATTTCAGAAAGAGGAATCTTATAGGTCAGATCCACCCTGGTCTCATCCAGGTATTCCATGGTCTGGAATACGCCGCGGCGGTTCTGTACCAGTTCCATCACGTTGCCCACCATGTCCGATGGCACCAGGATATCCACCTTGGCCACCGGCTCTTCGATATGTTCGATTTTCGTCATAGGCGGCAGTTCTGCCGGATTATCCACCGGTACCATGGTGCCGTCGGTTTTGAAAACATGGTAAATAACGGAAGGCGCCGTGGTGATAAGCTTTAAGTGGTATTCCCTTTCCAGTCTTTCCTGTACCACATCCATATGAAGAAGTCCAAGGAAGCCGCAGCGGAAGCCGAATCCCAGGGCCTGGGAGGTTTCCGGTACAAATTCCAGCGCTGCATCGTTAAGCTTAAGTTTTTCCAAAGCTTCCTTCAGACTATCATAGTCCTTACTGTCAATGGGATAGAGACCACAGAAAACCATGGGAAGAGCCTTCCGGTATCCCGGCAGGGCCTCGGAAGCCCCATTTTCCGCAGTGGTAATGGTATCCCCTACTTCGCAGTCCTGGACGTTCTTGATACTGGCAGCCACATAACCTACGGATCCGCAGGTCAGGATATCACAGGCCTTGGGGAAAGGGGAGAAATACCCCACTTCCGTTACCGTATACACCTTGCCGGAAGCCATCATGCGGATATTCATACCCGGCTTGATTTCTCCATCCATAACACGGACATAGGCAATAGCTCCCTTGTAAGAATCGAAGATGGAATCAAAAATAAGGCAGCGCAGCGGTTTTTTCGTATTGTCCGGAGGCGGCGGCACCTGCTCCACAATCCGTTTCAGTACCTCTTCCACATTTTCCCCTGTTTTGGCAGAAACAGGAATGGCATCAGACATGTCCAGGCCGATGATATTTTCTACTTCCTTCTTCACCCGGTCAATATCGGCACTGGGAAGGTCGATTTTATTAATGACCGGAATGATTTCCAGGTTGTGATCCAATGCCAGGTACACATTGGCCAGGGTCTGGGCCTGCACGCCCTGGGTGGCATCAATGATAAGGATGGCCCCTTCACAGGCAGAAAGGCTGCGGGATACTTCGTAATTGAAGTCCACATGGCCTGGGGTGTCGATGAGGTTCAGCTCGTAGGTATCGCCGTCTTCATACTTGTACATCAGGCGCACGGACTGCTCCTTAATGGTAATGCCCCTTTCCCTCTCCAGATCCATGGTATCCAGAATCTGGGCTTCCATGTCTCTTTTCTGTACCGTGCCGGTGAGCTCGATGAGCCGGTCCGCCAGGGTAGACTTGCCATGGTCGATATGGGCAATAATTGAAAAATTTCTGATATGTTCTGTATCCATAATGACTCCTGTAAAAAAGAATGGTCTGTCTTCTATCATCAATTTATATTTTACTATAAAAGAAATATTTCATCTACGAAAAGAGTTTCTTTACATAGTTTCCTGCCGTCAGGAACATTTTTCGCTCCATGCCGGGCAGGAACCCCTTCTCTCATATTTCACTTCTCCTGTCTGCTTCCCTGTTTTCCCACGAGACCCGGTGCGGCAATGGCAAGGATAACGAGCAGGATGCCCAGGGCCTGGAGAGAGTCAAAGCGGACGTCAAAGAGGAAAAGGGAGGCAATGACAGATACTGCCGGTTCCACCGTAGCGGTGACGGAGGCCTGGGCTTCACTGAGGTAATGGAGACCCGCATTATAGCAGGTAAAAGCCACCACAGTGCCGCAGATAACGATCCAAAAGGAATCAAAGAGCACCGAACGCTGAAAAAAGCCGGAAAAATCGGTGACCGGATCAATCAGCCAGGCAGAAACGCCACCGGTAAACATGCCTATGGCCAGGATAAAGGAATTGTCCATGACTGTCATCAGGTGCTTGGGATACACGGCGCAGACCGCAAAGAAAAGCGCTGAAGCCAGTGCCAGGTAGACGCAGGCCGCCGGTACGGAAATACGATGGAAATCGCCGCCGGTAACAAGGAGGAATACGCCGGCTATGGCCAGCACCACTGCCAGCAGTTCCCCCCGGGCCGGGAGCTTTCTATTTTTCAGAGAAACCCACAGAATCACCATGGCCGGGCAGGTATACTGGATGACTGTGGCAGCAGCCGCATTTCCTGCCGCAATAGAAGCAAAATAGGTATAGTGCATAAGCATAAGCCCCACGATGCCATAAAATACCAGCTCCAGAAAAAGAAGGGGCTTTCTCTGGACGGCCCTTACCCCTGCCTTCCACTGCCCCTTCATCAGGGATACAAGAAACATGATGATGCCCGCAGAAAACATGCGGAACACCGTGAGATCCATGGCATCAAGGCTGCTCTTCCTGAAAAAATCCTGAGCTGCCAGCCCTGTCCCTGCCCACATGGTGCCGGCAATCAAAACCATGATGACTGCAAAGAGCTTCATTCGGCCCCCCTCTTTTCATTTTCGAAATCTACAGGCTCCATGGAAATCCATGTGGAAGCTGTGCATTAAAGCTCTTTTACAAGCAGGCTTCCTCAATGAATCAGCGCTTTCCCAATACACAAAAACCCGCCATCACGGCGGGTTATACAATCTGGTGGGACTATTTGGATTCGAACCAAAGACCTCTTCGATGTCAACGAAGCGCTCTGACCAACTGAGCTATAACCCCGGATACTGAGGTCATTATATCATGGGATAAGAGAAAAAAGCAAATATTATAAAAGGTGACGCGTTGCAGCCCCTTTCCAGTCCAAAGGAGCTGCAGTGCGCTCAAAGTGCAAAAGGACAGGGCGCTGGAAGGGCCTGTATTTCTTCCCTCAAGAGGAGAAGAAAAGTTTTAACCTCCCATTCTTTGAGTCGTCCCTGTCCTTCCTCTTAGAAGTCAAAGAGGGACATCTGCTCTTCGTCAGGCAGGTCCTTCAATATGCCCATGTCATCCATAGTATCAATAATGGTCTGGCTCACCTTTCCCCTCTTCCGGAGGTCTTCCTTGGAGGTGAAGGGATGGTTATCCCTGGCTCTTACGATTTCCTTGGCCACAGAATCACCGAGGGCGGGAATGCAGTTGAAAGGCGGCAGGAGTTTTCCGTCCACCATTTTAAATTCGGAGGCCGCCGACTTGTCCAGGCTGATAGGCAGAAATTCCAGTCCCCGGAGATACATTTCCGCTGCCACTTCAATGACTGTGGCATTGCCTTTTTCTACGGCCGTAGGATGTTCCAGGGAAGCAATGCGGGCCAGTTCCTGTTTCTGGGATTCCAGTCCCTTCAAAATGACCGGCGCATTGAAAGATCCCTCGGCGCGGATGGTAAAGTAAGCAGCGTAGTAGGCCAGAGGCTGGTACACCTTAAACCAGGCAATGCGGAAGGCCATCATAACGTAGGCCACCGCATGGGCCCTGGGGAAAAGATAGCCGATTTTCAGGCAGGAGTCGATGAACCACTGGGGCACATGGGCCGCATCCAGTTCCGCCTTGTTGTTGGAACCGTTCTTTTCCAGACCTTTCCCTTTACGCACATTTTCCATGACCTTGAAGGAGGTAAGCGGTTTGACGCCATGCTTGATGAGATAGTTCATAACGTCGTCACGGGTGGAAATGGCATCTTCCAGTTTGACTGTGCCGTTCTTGATGAGATCCTGGGCATTGTTCAGCCACACGTCGGTGCCGTGGGAGAAACCGGAAATTCGCACCAGCTCGGAGAAATTTTTAGGCCTGGTGTCTTCCAGCATGCCCCGGACAAAGGGAGTGCCGTATTCCGGAAGTCCCAGAGCACCTACCGTCACCCCTTTATTTCCAATCACCGACGCCAGCTGCTGGGGCGTAATGCCCAGAGCTTCGGTGGAGCTGAAAAGGGAAAGGGTCTTCTTGTCATCAAAGGGAATGGACATGGGGTCGATTCCCGTAATATCCTGGAGCATACGGATAACTTTCGGATCATCGTGACCCAGAATATCCAGTTTCAGCATACGGCCGGAAATGGAATGGTAATCGAAATGGGTAGTAATGGTGCCGGGAATGATATGACCGTCTTCATCTTTCAGGTATTTTTTATTGGCTGCATACTGAAGGGGTGTAAAATTGTGGATGTCCATGTCACGAGGACATACCATAATGCCTGCCGGATGCTGACCGGTGGTTCTCTTCACCCCGGCCACTCCGGCAGCCAGCTTTTCAATGAAAATATCATTAAAGGTGAGGCCCCGGTTTTCTGCATATTTCTTTACAAATCCATAGGCCGTCTTATCCTGGATGCCTGCAATGGTACCGGCTCGGAATACATTGTCCCTTCCGAAAAGTTCTTCCGTGTATTTATGGGCCACACCCTGGTCATCGCCGGAAGAGAAATTGAGGTCGATATCAGGCACCTTGTCTCCATCGAACCCAAGGAATACGGCAAAGGGGATATCATGACCGTTCTTATTAAGCGGCGTTCCGCACTTAGGGCATTTCTTGTCTGGCAGGTCGAATCCGCCGCCTACGGAGCCGTCAGTGAAGAACTGGCTCCAGTGGCATTTGGGGCAGACGTAGTGAGGCGGCAGTGGATTGACTTCCGTAATGCCTGACATGGTGGCAACAAAGGAAGAACCTACGGAGCCTCGGGAGCCTACCAGGTATCCCCGGTCGTTGGAATGTTTAACCAGTTTATGGGCAATGTAGTACAGTACGCCGTAGCCGTGCTTGATAATCGGCGTCAGTTCCAGAGTAAGCCGGTCTTCCACGATTTTGGGAAGGGGATCCCCATAAATGGCGTGAGCGTTGTCATAGCACATTTTCACCAGTTTGTCATCGGCGCCTGCAATCTTCGGGTTGTAAGATTTCCATTCTTCTGCCAGGGGCTTTAAAACTTCACACTGCTCTGCTATTTTCCTGGTATTGGTTACCACGATTTCAATGGCCTTGTCTCTGGGGAGGTAGGAAAATTCATCCAGCATTTCCTGGGTGGTGCGGATATAAACCGGCGGATGGGATTCGATTTTCCCCGGTTTTTCCCAGTTGGAGAGCAGAATGTCCCTGTTCCGCTGGTCTTCGGCAAACATATAATGGGCATCGGAAGTGGCACATACCGGACGGCCTGCCTTTTCCCCGATCTCGATGACTTTCCGGTTCAGGTCCTGCAGGTCCTTTTTCGAATTCACATTGCCGAATTTATCTTCATTGATAAGGAATTCATTATTTCCCAGCGGCTGCACTTCCAGATAGTCATAAAATTTGGCTTTTTCAATAAGCTCTTCATCGCTTTCGCCCGCCAGGACGGCGCGGAAAAATTCGCCCATCACGCAGGCGGAACCGTAAATCAGTCCCTCATGGTATTCTTCCAGAATGGGTTTGGGAATCAAGGGCCGTTTCCGATAAAATTTCAGATGGGACAGGGTGACCATGCGGTACAGATTCCTAAGGCCTGTAATGTTTTTGGCCAGGATAATGATATGGTTGTACTGCTGGCGGTCCGTATCCGGATCTTCCGGGATTTCATCAATCATGTACCCTTCCATGCCGTAAATCACCTTCTGGTGATATTTCTCCGCCAGGTCCTGAATCTTGGGAAATGCCTGAATCACGCCGTGGTCCGTAATAGCTACGGCAGGATGATGCCATTTGGCAGCGGTCTTGATGATTTCTTCATTATCAATGAGGCCATCCAGACTCATTTTGGTATGAAGATGGAGTTCCACCCGGGGCGTGGGATAAGTATCCTCATGGTCAATGACCTGGGCTTCCCCTTTTTCCATCTGCTGCAGTTCCAGAGTCAGACCGCCGGAGTACTTGTCAAAGCGTACGTTGCCTCGCACCTTCACTACAGTGCCTGGTTTCAGTGACTCCACCCCCTCCGCATCCTCGGGATGATCAAAAAATTTCTTGCAGGGAATGCCGTTGCTGTCATCAGCCAGCCGCATGAGGAAAAGCTTCTTTTTGCTTCGAAGTTCCCTCACCTCAGAGCTGATGACGGTACCCGTGAAGATGACACCATCTGCTTCGTCCGTAATGGTTCTGATTTCCACAGGATCTCCGGTAATGTGCTTTCTGCCCAGATAGATGCCATTGGAAGCCCCCTTCTTTCCCCCATCTTTAGGGGAAGGAACGAAGGCGCTCTTTGGGAGCACGCTGGTCAGGTCTGGAAGTATGTCAGGCATATCCATTTCCGGCACACTTTCTGCTTCCGGCGGCAGCGGCGCTGCTTCTGGAGGAATATCATCCAGGGAAGGCAGGGGCACATCATCAGGAGGGAGCGCATAATTTTCCAGGGGTTCTTCATCGGGAAGGGGAATACTGTCCATACCAGCCTCGCCGGAAGGCACGGACTCTGCCAGTCCCTGATCCACAGGGGCGCCCATGTGAATGGCGATGGATGAAAATACTTCATCTGATACGTCTTCTCCATTGATATAAATAGACTCCACCGGCAGGATTTCCTTTCCCATATCCCTGAGAGCCCGGATAGCTGCATTCCTGTCATCGGCCTTAATGTACCAGGCCCTGCATTCTGTATCTACCTCCATCAGTGTAATCATGGAATTCTTATTCCGTGACTGCAGACGGTATTTTCCCATGTATGTACTCCTTTCGTGATAAAACCGACCCTAAGCGGAAAGGTGCTTTACCATCATGATTGAGGTGGAAAGACTTTCCCTTATTCTTTCGGCAGGTCCTCCTTGTTCTTATAGGTAATCACCGTATCCACGGCTTCGTAGTCCGATTCAAAAAGGTCATGATAAACTCTGCCATCGGCCCATTTCACGCTCTGCTTAACGGTCACGTTTTTCCCTTCATGACCTTCTTCTGTTTTTTGTTCTTCCTTCTGGGAAGGATCCACGCGGTTTACGGTTTTAAAAGGCACCGTTTCTTCCTTTGTTTTGGAAATATCTACATAGGAAGGCTTGTCTTCCTTATTTCCCAAAATCCAGACAGATATGGAGCCCGGCGCATATTCCGCATAGACATAAACGCCGTGTTTCAGATGGTTTCGGAAACAGAAATCAATAACTCCCTCCGCCACCGTGGCATCCCGCCCCAGAGGGACATAGGATACGGGGGAAAAGTGGCAGGTACGCTGCGTCACTTCCAGCCCCGCCAGGAGTACGGCATTGAAAAGGGTAGAACTCACCTGGCATACACCGCCGCCGGAGCCCGGTTCCAGTTTGCCGTTAATAATGACCGGTGCCTCTTTATACCCATTGGCGGCAGAGCGGGAACCGGTGGTGCGGTTGTAGGAAAAATCGGCGCCGGGTTTCAGATAGGTGCCGCTGATTTTTTCTGCTGCCAGGGAAATATTGCTGCTCCTGTTGGCATCTCCTCCGAAAGAGGTGCTGTATCGAGCCAGCACTGTATTGATTTCCTCTGCTTCCTTATCGGACATGTTCGGCTTCACTTCTTCGGTCACGGGGATCTCCATTTCTCCCCCTCTGCCTGTTTCCAGCATGTCCTTTACCCCCTGCATCAGGTCTTCTTCCTGAATAGCCAGGTGGGGCCGTCCTTTGGAAAAGGTAATGGAGCCGTCACTATGGAAACGGGGCATGGCGTTCTGCGGCGGTTGGCTGTATGTCTTGATCAGCTGGTCGGCCTTCTTTTTCACCGCTTCCTCATCAAAGGAAGCATCTATATGGGCTGCTTTCCCCGAAAGAAGGGCTGCCCAGCGGTCTTTCCACTGCTGGAAAAGGTTTCCCTGTCTACCGATGGCCAGGGCTTCGTCCAAGCTGTGTTCATCATAGGAGACGTGCAGGTCCTTATAATTCCAGGTCTCCTTCACCGAATCCTTCACCAGATTCAGATTCTCCTTCTCCATGGCTTTATTTTCTTCCTGCAGGAAATCCATCATCTGCGCTTTGGAAAAACCGCCTGCCGCAACACCGTTAATTCTCACGCCCGGAATCACAGAATCACCTTTCACCCAAAGAAAGGGGGCGGCAGCTCCCGTGAGGAGCGCCACCAGTGAAATCATGCCAGCTATCCGTTTAATTCGTAATTTCAATGACCGGTTACCTTCATTTCATACAATATGTTAGAAGCAGGTCTTTCAGTTCCATTTCAGAAGAACCCTGCCTTGTTTTCATCTGATAATTAAAAATCTGGAGCAGAAACCATTCTGCTTTCTTTTCTCCTACTTTGGCTGCTTCATTCTGCATATTCCGCCACATCCAGGAGCTGCGAATGCCCAGGACCTGCCTGATTTCTCCCTCAGGGCGGCGGTTCCTTTTCATTTCATGGAAAATCTTGATTTTCCTGAATTTGGAGGAAAGGAAACCCAGGTTCTTAATGGTGGTGGAAATATCTGTGAAAACGCGGTCCGTGCTTTCCAGCACCACACTGGCCTTCCTATCCAGAAGGGCGTCGGTAAAGCGGAAAATTCCCTGGTTCATATAATCCGGAAGGGCCGCTTCCAGCAGTTTCCGACTCACTGTGTCCCGATTTCCGCACATCAGCACA
>ULYU01025455.1_pt1 | contig 11561 bp, 10 predicted proteins | sample 1962481 | NCBI WGS metagenome assembly ULYU01 (sample SAMEA4835872, study PRJEB28245) | human gut metagenome | biome: gut microbiome; material: fecal sample | place: Denmark | collected 2008 | reverse complement strand
TCGGGGCAACAGCCTTGCGAGCCTCCGGAATTTCCGCAAGCTCGCGGGTCAATGCGTTATTGATGACTTGTTCGTACAGGCCGGGGTGCAGCATGGCAATAAATCCTCAATTCTTCCGCTGATTAGAGAATCTTATATCTAGTTCTCATTATATGCCCTATCGATTAACGGCTTTGCTTTCTCAAAATCTGTACCGTTTTGAAGGCAAAGTTCAACTGGACCACAGCCCCAATGACCGATATTCGTAACATCTCTTGAAAAGCCTTCTTCAAATGAAATCGTAGACACATCAAGAGGCAAATTCAAAATAAGTTTTTTCTTTTGGGCAATTACTGTGACCACATTTCTGATTTTCTTAAATGCTACATAAAGCTTCAAATGACTTTCGCTGATATCATCGCCAAGGCTAAGAATATAGTTAGAAAGGTTTTCGTACAGCATTCTAATGTTATCGTCGGCATTCTGCATCTGCTCATCGAATGTTTTATCTGTAAGTCTCGTTTTGTTGGCTGGCTCATCTTCCGGAATAGCGGTGGCGATATTTTCATTGACTTGCTCGAACATGAGCAAATCTTCTCCAAATTTTTTATATCGAATCAAGCTAATATTACGATTCATTTGTTTAATCGCTGACTCATCATATTTTGTAAAGTCCCCTGCAACGCATATAACTCGCGGCATAGTCCAGTCAACATTACTCGCTGCCTTCATACCCAATTTTTCAATCACAAGTACTTTGAAACTGTCTTTATGATCTAAAAGCCAGTTCAAATAGAATAATCCTTGGTTAATAACATTCTCTTTCACGGAACGTTTGTATTCAAAGATAACTGGGCAGTTATTTTCGTCAATACCAATGCTGTCCATGCGTCCACCATCTGTTGTGCGATACTCAGAGGCAAGAAACGTTACCCCGAAGAAGAGATTCATGTTGTTTTCAATCACCGTTTGGAGCTCTTTTTCAAGTGTAACAGTGCCACTTTGATATTCCTTTACCGTGCCTTTTATATTGAACAACTTCGTATCAGCCATCGTATCGTCCATCCCTTTCGTCACTGGTGAATTCCATAATACCTCCAATATTCATATCTAAAGTAGTACAAATCTTACTAAACATAACTGGAAGGACTTCTTCATCCCGTTGCAACCATGCCATGATATCAGGTGCAAGACCTGCCGCTTTGCATAAGTCAGCCTTGCTCGTCTTTTTATCGATGAGCAGTTTCCAGAGCTTGTTATATGAAATAGCCAATACCGTTCGTTCTCAGATTGCAAACAGCGATTCGATTAAGCAACTTATCTGCCCATTAAGCAACGGACTACTGCATTATGAATTATCTTTTATGGCGGTTCGTTTTACTCAAATACAGAACGAAAAGCAGATTTTCGCACAAATCAATCGCAATCCGAATCGTTTCGGGCAGGTTCCTGTTCGCCCCAGGGATTTGCGGCGGCCTCCTCGGTCGGCTCATCGGAATCGACGGTATCGGCGAACGAATCAACCTCAGCGGAGAGCGGAGCGGACTCTTCTTCGCTGATGCATTCTTCGTCAGCCGAATTGGCGGTTTTCAGGTGCTTCTTTGCAAAAAGCGGAAACACGGGACGGCCCATAATCAGGTTTGCAAAAGGCTTTTCAATTAAATAAGTTGCCAGTATTGCTGCCGCAAATGCGAACACTGTTATTACAACAGCATATCTGTTCATCCAGTAGGTGATATTCAGCATGTTCGGAGGAATTTCTCCCGACCATTTCGGAATGCGCCAGGTGTTTTTGCACTGAACGGCAAGCCATTGATGCCAAATATACAAATTGTAGGATATTCCTGAAAGAAAACGCATGAACTTGTTTGAGAACAGCCAGCGATACCATTTGCTTGACAGAGCAGTGGTGATAATAAATGTCATGAACACAAAGGCAAGCTTTGAACGCTCCGTGACCTGCCAAACCTGCCGTTCCTGCGTGGCAACGCAATCGTTAATTAAGTAAACGATAAGCAAAATGCTGCAAACAGAGAAAAGGGTGTTTACCGCATTAAAAATTCTGCTGCGTCTGCAATTTTTTGCAATCAAAACAAAAGCCGACGCTCCGAGCATTCCGATTGAATAAACTCCGAGAAACGCAGGGAACTGGTTTATGCGCATTGCAAGATATACATTGCCCTTAAGAACAAAGTTTTCGATATAGACATAATTAATTATGTTAAAAACGGCAAAAATGAAGAAGATTCCGTATGCGGGGGTGAAACTCTGCCGGTTTTTGTTCCGCGGTCCTTTGATGAATTCGGCAACGAACGGAAAAAGAACATAAAACCAAACCTCGATTGCAACCGTCCACAGCACAACATCCAGCGGAGTTGCAATATATGTGTTGACCCAAAGCGTTTGGGTAAAGGTCAGGTGGGCAAAAAGATCCTTTAAGGCGTCCGCCGTTGTTGCATATGCCCCGGTCGGAAGTGCGGAGGCAAAGAAAAGCAGCAGCACGGCAAAATAATAGCTCGGCACGATTCGCGCAATGCGTCTGCGCGCGTAGTTTTTCCAACTGGACATCTCTTCGCCGAGAATAATGCTGCGCATCAGCGGCAAAAACAGCAGGAAACCGCTGATAAGAACCATCATATCCACAAAAAGATATCCGACTGTTGCGAAATTTGAAAAATCTATTTTGGTTATTCCGACGAAGGCAAGCCACGGCGTTTTAATGACGGGAAAAATCCATGTTTGCTGCCAAAAATGGAAAATCAAAACAATTATAACACTGACAGCCCGAATTCCGTCAAGAACATCAATGTGCCTGCAGTCTATTCTGCTTTTTTCTGCTGTAACCATAATTCTCCTAACAGTTCTTTTCTGCGCAGAGCTGTGCCGAAAGACATTTTCTGCGTGTTTTATTATATCAAACGCCGTATTTAACAGTCAAGTACTCTGCTGCGGAAACAACATGCGCTCCGAAAAGTGGATTAAAGCTGCGGCGGCAAAGACCGAAGCCATGCATCTGCCTGTTCGCGGCGGTTGAAGATGCGGCATTCGACATCCCCGTGTGCGGCAATAAGCTCAAGCACCTTGGGACGGGTTTGAACTCTGTACCCTTTCACAAGCTCAACAAGCTCCGCGCTGAGTTCGGTTTCGACCCACGGCATATCCGCGCGAACCTTTCCGACCCGTGAACGAATGCCCTCCATGCACTGTTTCTCACTGTAATCAAGAAAAATCACGGTATCGCATTTTTTAAAACGTACAGCATAAGTTCGATTGTAGTCCCCGTCAATTATCCATGAGTCACCCTGTATAATTCGGTTCAGCTCCGAATCGAACTCTTCGCGTGAGATGTGCGTTCTGTCCGCTCTCCACCATATATTATCAAGGTGAAACAGCGGTATTTTTGTTTTGCGGTGCAGCTTTTCGGCAAATGTGCTTTTTCCGCTGCCCATGCATCCGATGACAATAATCTTTTTCATTTTGAACCTCTTACTGTTTATTCAGCCTACTTTAACATGCCGTGAACGTTGTTGTCAATTTTTTTCTGTTTACCCCTTGACCCTGACGCCGCGTTATGCGGTAAAGCAAGCAATGAACTCATGAGTATAAGACAGAATGTTGAAAAGCAGTATACACCGTTTAACATATTTTTTCGAATACATATCATTCGGATGTTTCGATTATTTTAAGTGAGTCAGATTGAACCGTGAGAGGGATACAAATGTCATAGGAACGAAAAAAGCCTTTTAATAAGCCGCGATCCATGTTATAATACCCAATGATAACATGAGTGCAGTGTGTCCGTTTCAACTATGCGGAAAAAGACTTATCGCTGAAACGGTGCAGTGCGCGGCTTGAAAGGACGGTTCGGATTTCAATGGCTATACGAAAGATTTTTACCGATGATGCGGAGTGTTTATACAAAGTTTGCAGGCCTGTGGAGCATTTCAACAAACGACTCTATGACTTGCTGGATGACATGGCGGAGACTATGTATAATGCGGAGGGAGTCGGGCTTGCAGCGCCGCAGGTCGGCATTCTGCGCCGCGTTGTTGTAATGGATTGCGGTGACGGATTAATTGAAGCCATCAATCCCGTTATCATCAGCGCTTCGGGAGAGCAGGGTGATTTGGAAGGTTGTCTGTCGTTCCCCGGGAAATCGGGTTATGTAGTCCGCCCGAATCATGTTGTGATGCGCGCCTATGATCGTGACGGCAGCCTTATTGAATACGAGGCGGAGGGTTTGCTTGCGCGCTGCATAATGCATGAATGCGATCATCTGGATGGGCATGTCTACCTTGAAAAAGTGACGGAACCGCCCGAAGGGTTTGACGCGGGACAGGCGGAGGAGCAGGAATAAAACAGCGTCCGCGAAAGAGCGGGGCTGATTCCTATCTCGGATTTTATAAAGATAAGGAACAATAACAATATGAGAATCGCTTTCCTGGGAACGCCGGAATTTGCTGTTCCTTCACTCAAAATGCTCATTGAACAGGGGCATGAAATCGAAGTTTTCACTCAGCCGGACAGACCGCGCGACAGAGGGCACGGGCTTGCAATGCCGCCTGTGAAGGCTGCGGCACTTGAAGCGGGGATAGCAGTGCACCAGTTCGAACGGATAAAAAACGAAGAGGGCGTCCGTGCGCTGAAGGATTTTGCGCCGGAGCTTATGGTCACGGCTGCATTCGGGCAGATACTCTCACGGGAAAACCTTGAAATTCCGAAATACGGATGCATAAACGTTCATGGCAGTCTTCTGCCGAAGTATCGCGGAGCTTCCCCGGTGCAGTCTGCAATCATCAACGGCGAAAAGGTAACGGGTGTCACAACGATGCTGACCGATATCGGCATGGATACGGGAGATATGCTGCTGCAGCATGAAACAAAAATCGGAGAGAACGAAACGTACGGCGAGCTTTATTCACGTCTTGCCGTTATCGGTGCGGAAACTCTGCGTGAAACGATTGAAAGACTCGCTGACGGAACGCTGCCGCGAACAAAACAGGATGATGCGCTTGCAACAAAATGCGCAAAAATTAAAAAAGAGGATGCATGCATAGACTTTTCAAAATCTTCACAACGCATTCATGACCTTGTTCGCGGGCTTAATCCGGAGCCGTGCGCATTTGCGATGCTTTCGGGGCAGAAAATCAAAATAATTTCAACGCGGCTTGTTCCGGACGAGAAGCAGAATCAAATTCTGCAAAATGCATCGGTATGCGGCGAATGCGTCATTGCCGATTCGAAAAAGGGTCTTTTCGTTCGAACAGGGGACGGTGTGACGGAAATCACTGAATTGCAGTTTCCGAATTCAAAGCGCATGAATGCGAAAGCTGCGCTCAACTCGAAAAAAATGCTCGGCTGCATTTTTAACGGTTGAACCGATGCCGAATAGAGCAAAAGTGCAAAGCTGCCCCAAAATACCCGCGCAAAGGAAATTACAATGACACAAAAAACGATATGCAGCACACGGAAACAGGCATATGATGTTCTGAACCTTATCATGCGGGAAGGAGCATATTCAAACCTTGCGCTGAAGGAAGCACTGAAAAACACGGAGCATAACCACGCTGCGCGGATAACGGCACTTGTTTACTGCACTGTCGAACATTGCAGCTACGCCGATTACCTGATTGCTCATTACGCAAAGGGACGCATTCACGGAAGCGTGCGGATCGTGCTTCAGATGGGCATTGCCGAAATGCTTTTTATGAACACCCCGGATCATGTCGTTTGCAGTGAGAGCGTGGAACTTATACGAAGCATCGGCAAAGGTGGTCTGTCCGGCTATGTCAACGGCGTTCTGCGCAGCATTGCACGCGGCAAAAATTCCGACGGTCTGCCCGAACTTCCGTCCGAATCGGCGAAAAAACTGCATGTTCTTTACGGAGTGCCGGAATTTATGGCTCGTGAATACATCGGGGAATATGGGTTTGATTTTACCGATGAAATGCTTGCATCGCGCGTGCACAACTTCACGGTGAGAGCACAGTATCCTTTCACGACCGAACAGCTTTGCACGGAATTGGACAGGCTCGGCATTGAATATCGTCGCGGAAAATATGTAAAGGATGCACTCGTAATCACGAAGTCCGGCGAATTGAATATCAGCGGGAGTGCATTGTTTAACGAAGGCAAAATTGCAATTCAAAGCGAGAGTGCGATGCTTTGCTGCCTTGCCTGCGGCGCGGAATCCGGGATGAAGATTCTTGACGCCTGCTCCGCACCGGGCGGAAAAACCGCCTGCCTTGCGTCACTGATGAAAAACAACGGACATATTGTTGCAGAGGAGTTTCATCCGCATCGCGTGAAATTGACGGAAGCGACACTCAAAAGACTCGGCGTTTCAATTGCGGAGTGCATATGTGCGGATGCGGCGGAGTTCAATCCCGAATTTGAAAATGCGTTCGATGTTGTGCTTGTTGATGCGCCGTGCTCGGGCATGGGCGGAGGGACGAAGCCCGATGCCTATCTCAATCGAACGGAAAACAATGTTTGCGAATTAGCTTCCCTACAGCAAAAAATCCTTGAGGCTTGCTGCCGCTGCGTAAAACCGGGCGGAAGGCTTGTGTATTCGACATGCACCGTTTCAAAACGCGAGAATGCGGATACGGTGCAAAGCTTTCTGATGAATCATACGGAATTCACTGCCGTTTCGCCGTTTGACTGTGTCGATTCGAATAAGCTGCGGCAGAATGAGGATATTCGCCGACGATCGGCGGACGGAATGCTTCAGCTGTTTCCGAATCTTGACGGAATGGATGGGTTCTTTATCGCTGCGGCGGTAAAATCCGGGGCAGAAATGCGGAATGCAAAATCGGAATCCTGACGTGATATGAAATTTGACATCCGTATCGTTTGAACGTATCGGAACGCAAAAAGATAAGCCGAAAGGCAAAAACGAAAAGAGAGAAAAATGAACGAGCTTGCATCAATTACAACAGAGGAACTCGGCTTGCTGCTTGAGGAACTGCACGAACCGAAATTCCGCACATCGCAGGTCATGAAATGGCTTGCAAAAGGTGTGCCGCCCAAAGAAATGCTGAATATCCCGAAAACGCTGCGCGAAAAGCTTTCCGCCTTCCCTTTCGGCGGCGTCGGCATCATTGAATGCAAACAATCAAAAAAAGACGATACCGCAAAAATGCTTTACGAAACCGAGGACGGCAACGTTGTTGAGGGTGTTTTGATGCGATACTCGTACGGAAACACACTCTGTATTTCAACCCAGGCGGGCTGCCGCATGGGCTGTGCTTTCTGTGCGTCAACACTGAACGGCAAGGTTCGAGATCTTACGGCGGGGGAAATGCTTTCGGAAATAACCGCTGTTGAACGCGCTTTCCCGCACGCTGACGACAAAAAACGAACTGTCACAAATATTGTAATGATGGGCTGTGGAGAACCTCTCGACAATTACGATAACACCGTCAGGTTTCTGAAGCGTGCAGCGGCGGCGGACGGACTCGGAATCAGTCCGCGGAATATTTCGCTTTCAACATGCGGCCTTGTACCGAAAATCTATAAACTCATCGAGGATGCGCCGCATGTAACGCTTTGCATTTCGCTTCATGCGCCGAACAACGATATCAGAGACAGACTTATGCCGGTGAATCGGAGCTATCGAATGGAGGAGCTGATACCTGCTGCAAAACACTATGCGGACGTGACGGGACGAAGGGTGATTTTTGAATATGCATTGGTTGCGGACGTGAACTCATCCGAAGAATGCGCAGCTGAGCTTGCATCAAAGCTTCGCGGCATAAATTGCCATGTGAATCTTATTCCGCTGAATTCCGTCAAGGAACGCAGCCTTAACGGGGTCAGCCGTGCATATGCATACAAATTTGCGGAGTGGCTTGAAAAGAGGCATGTTTCCGCAACGGTTCGGCGCGAATTGGGTACCGATATTGACGGTGCATGCGGACAGCTCCGAAGCAAGCATATCGGTCAGGACGGGCTGATAAGCAAACCCGAACAAGAATAGATTTGATTCCGGCCGCAATCGGTTTATTATAACAAACTCGGAACCGGTTGAGCGAACAGATGTGTTTGTCGGAATAACCGACGAAACATTCAACGAGGAAAGTCAGATGATTTATGCTTACAGAACTGAAACGGGGCGGCGAAGTGCGAATGAGGACTATTGCAGCATACCCGCCGAAAACGAAAAACCGATAGCGATTGTTGCCGACGGCATGGGCGGACACCGCGCGGGAAATATCGCGAGCTGCATTGCGGTTGAGTCGATTGTGAAATACGTCGAAACAAGCACAATAACAAACACAAGAATGCTTTTGCAGCATGCAATTTCATATGCCAATAAACAGATTTTTGATGCAGCGCAGCAGGATGAAAGCTGCGCGGGCATGGGAACAACGGTCGTTATGGCATATGTTCGCCCGCAAAGGTTCACCTTTGCAAACGTGGGCGACAGCCGACTTTATCTTTTTAACGGCGAAAGTTTGAAGCTTATCACTCGGGATCATTCGTTCGTTGAAGAACTTGTGCGTTCCGGAGTCATAACTCGGGAACAGGCGGAGACGCACCCGCAGAGAAACATCCTTATGCGTGCAGTCGGAACAAGTCCGTTTATAAAGGCCGATACGGGGACTGTTGAGTGGAAAGACGGGGACATAATCATGCTTTGCAGCGACGGTCTGCACGGAAGCATGAATATCCGCTTGGCGGAGGAGATACTGAGCAGCGAAAGCAATCTGTTGACGGCGTGCGACAGACTGACGGACGCTGCACTTGCAGCGGGTTCATCGGATAATGTGACCGTTGTGCTTGTTAAAAATGCCGGGGGGATTGGCGCATGATAGGTGAACTGATAAACGGAAGATATCGCATTGAATGCGAAGCGGGCAGCGGCGGCATGGCGGATGTGTATAAAGCCCATGACTTAAAGACCGATAGAACCGTTGCATTGAAAGTTATTAAAAAAGACTATTGCATGGATCCGAAATATGTGCGCAGATTCGAACGCGAAGCGCAGGCAGTGCTGTCGCTGAAAAACGCCAATATCGTGCGCGCTTACGATTACGGAACATACGATTCGAGAAGCTTTATCGTTATGGAGTTTGTGAAAGGATGCACACTGAAAGAGTATCTTTCCGCAAAGAAAAAGCTTGATGTGAAAACTGCCGTCGGAATTGCAGAAAAGATTCTTGACGCACTTGAGTGCGCACATAACGCCGGATATATTCATCGCGATGTAAAGCCGCAGAACGTACTGATTTCAACAACGGGAGAGATAAAACTCACAGATTTCGGCATTGCCAAAGATGCCGATGCAACAACAAAAACGTTCGACGGGAAAAACGTTGTGGGTTCGGTCCATTATATTTCCCCGGAACAGGCGAAGGGCGAGGAAGTCGGAACGGAAAGCGATATATATTCCGTGGGAATAATGCTTTTTGAAATGCTTGTGGGGAAACCGCCTTACGAAGGGGAAAATCCCGTGCAGGTTGCACTGCGGCATATAAACGATACCGTTCCCGCACCGACAGAATTTGATTCGGCAATACCTCCGGCTGTAAGCGATGTTGTGCTTAAAGCAACGGCAAAAAAAAGAGAGGAGCGATACAGCTCGGCAGCAGAGATGCGGCAGGATCTGGAACGCGCAATGGCTCAGCCCAAAAGGCATATTCTGCTGAAGAACGCGGTTCGGAATGCGAACCGCAATGCGCAAAAGACCGAAAAACATGGGAGGCGGGCAAAGCTTTGGCATGTTGTGCTTCCCGTATCGCTGATGGTTGCATTCATAGTCGGAATGTTCGTGTTGTGGTATGTTTACATGTACGGCGGTGCGGGCAACGATAAGCTGTCCCGTGTGCCGGACGTGCTCGGTGAAACAAGTGCAGAGGCGGAGAGGATGCTTGAAAACAGGGAATTCAGGATTCGGGTTGCGGGAACGGAAGCAAGTGCGGACTATCCGCAGGGAACCGTTTGCCGTCAATCGCCCGTAAGCGGTGCGGCGCACGACAAAAACGGTTATGTTGATGTTTGGCTGAGCAGCGGACCTCCGCAGGAAACCGTACTAATGCCCGATTTAACCGGAAAAAAGCTTGACGAAGCGTCACTGTTATTGAGTGAGATAGGAATGTATATTGAATCCGTGGAATACGAGCCCAATGATGCCGAACCCGGAACAATAATCTGGCAATCGGTGCCGAACGGAAGCGAAATTTTGCCCGGCGAGGAAACAATTGATGTTCGGATAAGCGGCGTTTCGGGGGAAACAATGCTGCCGATGCCGGAATTGTCCGATTACGACAGCCTTGAGGAAATAGCAGCGGTACTCGCTGCATACGGCATAAGCGATTACTGTTTCAGGTTTGCGGAGGATTACCGCAATTCAAACACAAACACCGTTGCGGTTCAATCGTCAAACGTGTTGGCTGCGGCACAGAACCCGAATGCGGGAATCCCCGTTTTACCCGGGTCGGTTCATGTTGATGTTTATCTCGGAGAGCAAATAAAGAAGTCAACATTTGCTCATATGTCAACGGATGTTCTCGCCGATGCAGCCGATTCGACGTTTACTGTGGTTCTGATTTCAAACATCGGACCTTCCGAAAACGGCGGAAGCAGATTCGTGGTTTACGAGCAGATTCTCGGTGCCGGACTGCACAGCCTGAGCTTTGATGCGGGTTTTATTGCGGATGGCCTGTTTGACTGCATAATCTATATGAACGGAACGGAAATCAAACATATGCCCGTCAGGTTTGAATAAGACGTAGGCGGTGCAATTCGGAACGAAAGCGCACACTCTGCCGATGCGGAGGGCGACCCGATTCGAACATGCACTGCACAGGAGCAAAAAGTATGAAAGTAACCAAACAGGGAAGAATCATTAAGGGCATAGGTGGGTTTTACACCGTGCTTGCCGATGACGGCTCAACCTGCGTCTGCAAGGCGCGCGGACTTTTTCGCAAACAGACAAAAACGCCCCTTGTCGGGGATATTGTCGAGTTTTCATATGATGAAGAACGCGAAAAAAGAGAACGCACGGCTTCGGAGTCTTTCTGCGATGCGGCCCATACCGCCGGAGGAAGCAACGGATATCTTATGAACCTGCTTCCGAGAAAAAACGAGCTTATTCGCCCCGCAGCCGCAAATATTGACAGATTGCTTATAGTTGTTGCGGCAAGCCGTCCGGAACCGGATCTGCTTTTGGCGGACAAGCTCCTTGTCTGCTGTGAAAAACTTAAAATAGACCCTGTTATAGTTATCAATAAATGCGATGAGGATGCCGAAGGTTCGGCGGAGCGCATTGCGGCCGAATACGAACGAACGGGCTACCGAATTCACAGAGTGTCAGCTGCGGGCGGGTGGGGTATTGCCGAGCTTAAAGCGGAGCTTGAAGATGCTGCTGTCTGCCTTGCGGGGCAATCCGCCGTAGGGAAATCTTCCCTTCTGAATGCGCTGCTGCCGGGTATCGCACTCAAAGTGGGTTCGCTTTCGGAAAAGACGGAGCGCGGAAGGCATACGACGCGGCATACGGAACTTATACCTGTGGGGAACAGCGGTGCGGTTTTGGACACTCCGGGGTTCAGCTTGCTGGACAATATCGAAATTGAACC
>ULYU01010720.1_pt1 | contig 11605 bp, 10 predicted proteins | sample 1962481 | NCBI WGS metagenome assembly ULYU01 (sample SAMEA4835872, study PRJEB28245) | human gut metagenome | biome: gut microbiome; material: fecal sample | place: Denmark | collected 2008 | reverse complement strand
TGAGTTTGTCCGTGCTCTTTTGCTTTATTTAGTTTTATTTGGTGCTGTATAAACAGCAGACTATTTTTTTAATGAATCATATACTCTTATATTTACGGCACCCGTATCGCAGTTGTGTCTGTAAATGCTCATAACTATACCTATACCTAAATAGACACAAAGGTTGGAAGAACCGCCGGCACTGAAAAACGGAAGTGTTATACCGATGACTGGTAACAGCATTAAGCACATGCCGACGTTTATAATCATTTGCCCGATTATCATTGCAGCCATTCCCGTACAGATTAGATTGGTGGATTGTTCGCTTGACTTTTTTCCGACATAAATAATTCTCACAGTTATTAAAACTATAAGAAGCAGTGCGGTTATACAGCCGATAAATCCCAATTCTTCACCGACAACGGAAAAAATCATATCATTTTGGCTCTCCGGGACAGCTCCTGCCTGTGTGTAAGCTCCCTTAAACAAGCCTTGCCCCGTAATACCGCCGGCGCCGATGGCGTTAAGACCGCGTTGCTGCTGATATATAATATCAGGATATAAATCGGGATAAATAAGAGCTAAAAATCTGTCTTTTTGGAGCTGCTTTAAAACATAAGTCCAAATAAGAGGAGTTGCCGCTCCGACTAAAGCTATACCGCCGAGAAAATATCCCCAATGAACGCCTGCTACAAACATCATGACAATGGCAATAACCATAAACACGAGTGCAGAACCCATATCGCCGGTTGCCGCAACAAGAACTATCGGTACGGCAGCGTGTGCACCGAGTTGAAGGATACTGAAAATGTTGTTGATTTTTTCTTTCACTTTATCCAAATGCACACCGAACGTTATAATAAATCCGATTTTTACAAGTTCTGACGGTTGAAAATTTATAGGTCCTATTGAAAGCCATGTTCTGGCGTCCGGTCTTGAAGACGGCCCTGTGCCCCATTTGAAGAGAACAAGCATTATGATAACACAGAAAACAGCTATAACCGGCCAAAACTTGGTATATACTTGGTAATCGAAATATGATAAGAACAACGCAGCAATGATTCCGAGGAAAATCGCAAGCAGCATTATTATAAATTCTCTCGAAAAATGAGCCCCGTCTTTAAGAGTGTATCGGGTGGCACTGTAAACCATTAACAATCCAAATGCGGAGGTAATCACACAAAGAGAAAACAACAAAATATCAGTTTCCTTCAAAAAGCTTTTTATTGTCGAAAAAACCTTTTTCATTTTTTTACCTCCGAATTCATTATTTAATATTATATTATGGAGAGCTGATATTTTCAAGCAAAAAAGTATTTACTGATAATAAATTTAATGCTAAAATAACTAAGGTGATTAAATGATAGAGTTTTCAAGTAAATCCGCCAAGGAAACAATTGCCTTAGGCGAAAAACTGGCAAAAAAGCTTGACTGCGGAACGGTTGTGGCTTTTTACGGCGGTCTCGGAATGGGCAAGACAACTCTTATCAGCGGTATTGCAAAGGGTATGGGGCTCACTTGTAATGTTTCAAGCCCGACATTTGCAATTGTAAATGTTTACGGTGAGCATAATGAGCTTTGTCATTTTGATATGTACCGTGTTGAGAGCTGGGACGATCTTTATTCTACCGGCTTTTTTGACTATATAGATATGGGCTCGGTTTTGTGTGTTGAGTGGAGTGAAAATGTTGAAAACGCATTGCCTGAGAATACTGTGAGGGTATATATGGAAAAAGGCGGTTCCGATAATGAGCGTATTATTAGAATAGATGGTGTTAAAGATGAAAATTCTCTCTGTTGAAAGCTCAGCTGCTTCTTGCAGTGTTGCGCTTTCCGATAATGGGGTACTTATTGGTGAAGAGTTCACAAACGTTAAACTGACACACAGCGAAACCATTATGCCGATGGTGAAAAATATACTTGATAATACTAAAACCGATATAGGCACAGTGGATGTATTTGCTGTTTCAAACGGACCGGGTTCATTTACAGGTGTCAGAATAGCTGTGGCTGCCGTAAAGGGAATGGCCGATGGAGTCGGCAAGCCGTGCTATGGAATTTCTACTCTTGAGACAATAGCGTATCCTTTTTTTGACCGAAACTGTGTTGTTTGTTCTCTTATGGACGCAAGATGCTCTCAGGTGTATACGGCACTTTTTGAAAACGGCAAAAGATTGACTCCCGACAGCGCGATGCTCATATCGGAATTGGCTGACAGCTTAAAAAGCATAGACAAGCCTATTTTATTTGCAGGCGACGGTGCCGCAGTAACCTATGAAAAGCTTTCGGACAGCTTTGACAATATCATATTGGCGGATGCACAAAACAGGTATCAGCGCGCATCAAGCGTTGCATTTCTTACTGAAAAATATATTATCAATTCAGGTAAATTACCGGTTAGCGCCAACGAGCTTTTACCGGTTTATTTAAGACTGCCTCAGGCAGAGCGAGAATTAAAAAAGAAAAAGGAGCTTAAGAAATGACGGTTTATTTAGGAGCAGATCACGGCGGATTTGAATTGAAAGAGGCATTGAAGGTGCATCTTGATGCAGAAGGCTATAAAGTAATAGACTGTGGAACTGATTCTACACAGTCGGTGGATTATGCGCCTATAGCCGAAAAAACTTGCTTAAGTGTTTTATCGGATGATGGCAGTCTCGGGATTCTGTGTTGCGGAACCGGTATAGGTATGTCTATGGCGGCAAATAAAATCAAGGGTATACGCGCAGCTTGTTGTTCCGACTATTTCAGTGCTAAATATACAAGACTTCACAATAATGCTAATATTCTTTGCCTCGGCGGCAGGGTAGTCGGTGCCGGCCTTGCTACAGAACTGGCTGATGTCTTTTTGAAAACCGAATTTGAGGGCGGCCGCCATCAAAGAAGAATAGACCAAATAACCGAAATCGAAAACAAATAAAAATATCTTGTCTTTTATTGACGGCTGTTATATAATATTTTAGAAATTTAAATTATTGGAGGCTAATTATGGGTAAGGTTACTATTACCAACCATCCGCTTATTCAGCACAAACTGACGTTGCTCCGAGATAAAAATACCGGTTCTAAAGAATTCAGAGCACTTGTTTCAGAGATAGCAACGCTTATGTGCTACGAGGCTACTCGCGATCTTCCTCTTGAGGAAGTCGAAATCGAAACTCCTATTGCCATTGCTAAAGCTAAAGTTATTTCGGGTAAAAAACTCGCATTCGTTCCGATACTCAGAGCCGGAACCGGAATGCTTGACGGCGTCTTGGCGCTTGTTCCCTCGGCAAAGGTTGGCCACATCGGCATGTATCGTGATCCGGTTACGGTAAAGCCCGTTCCGTATTATTGCAAGTTACCGTCTGATATTTCGGAGCGTGAAGTAATCGTGCTTGATCCTATGCTTGCAACAGGCGGTTCCGCTATTGATGCAATAGATCAGATAAAGACTTTCCATCCGAAATCAATTAAATTTATGGGTATTATCGCCGCTCCCGAGGGCCTTGAAGCTCTTACGACGGCTCATCCCGATGTTGATATTTTCTGCGCTGCTCTTGATGAGAGACTTAATGAGCACAGCTACATTATTCCCGGTCTCGGTGATGCCGGTGACAGAATATTCGGCACAAAGTAATTTACGCCTAAAATAATTTAAGAATATTTGTCCCTCCTTTGTCATATCAATTATTGATAGACTAAGGAGGGATTTGTTTTGAACGATACTGTTGAAGAACGCGCTGTGATCTTGGGAGAATATATTGTTGAAAACAGAGCCACCGTAAGAGCGGCAGCTAAGGTGTTTTCGGTGAGCAAATCAACAGTACATATGGATGTTGCCGAGCGACTTAGGAGGATAAATCCGGGTTTGTATACAGAAGTAAGAGAGGTTTTGGAGGTTAATAAAGCTGAACGACATATAAGAGGCGGCCAGGCAACAAAGCAAAAATACTTATCCGAGAAAAAACAATAAAAGTAAAATTTTAAGCGGTTTTTATACCGCTTATATTTTTGTTTTTTTTTAACGTATAATATGTTATACTATCATAAGACCAATTAAAGGATGTGCATATCTTTGAGAAAGCTTGATCTTGTGATTCCTTGCTTTAACGAGCAGGAGTCTTTACCTCTTTTTTTTGAAGCGGTAAAAGATGTCAAAGATAAAATGAATGATGTTTCGGTAAGGTTTATTTTTGTTAACGACGGCAGCCGCGATAATACACTCGGTTTACTGCGTGATTATGCGGAAAAATATGATTATGTAAAATATATTTCTTTTTCGCGCAATTTTGGCAAAGAAGCCGCCATGCTTGCCGGTATGAAGATGTCGGACGCAGAATATGTCGGAATTTTGGACGCCGATTTGCAGCACTCACCGAATTTGATTCCGGATATGATGAATGCGCTTATTAACGAAGATTACGATATAGCAGCCGCAAGGCGCATAGACAGAAAAGGCGAGGCAAAGCTTAAAAGTGTTTTCTCAAAGCAGTTTTATAAACTTATCAATAAAATTTCGGACACGGGTATTGAGGACGGCGCGCAGGATTTCAGAATAATGAAGCGTAAGGTCGTCGATGCAATAATTTCTATGCCGGAATATAACAGATTTTCCAAAGGGATATTCAGTTGGGTAGGATTTAAGACGAAATGGTTTGAACATGAGAACAACAGCCGCGTGGCAGGTGAGACGAAATGGTCATTTTGGAAATTGCTGCGATACGCGCTTGACGGTATTATAGGATTTTCGACTGCACCCTTAAAGATTTCGCTGTATATAGGGTCTGTATTCAGCCTGATCGGAATAGTTTATGCGATTTATATTTTTATACGAACTTTAATCCATGGTTCTGACGTACCCGGGTATCCTTCATTGATATGTGCCGTGTTTGTTATAGGGGGCCTCATATTGCTGTCTCTCGGCGTAGCGGGCGAGTATATTTCTCGAATTTATCTTGAAGTGAAAAACCGCCCTATATATATTGTCGATGAAACTAACATCATTCCGAAATTTAATGAAAAAAATAAGTAAAAAGCCTTGTAAATATTGACTTTTTTAGATATAATCTAAATATTATGGCTTTAATATTAGTGCTCTGAAAGGGGAAAAAATAAAGTGGCAGATGAAAAAAATATGTTTGTAGATATGGAACATGAAGTCATGGATTTTTGGGAAAAGGAAAAGTGCTTTGAAAAGCTCCGCGAAAAAAATCGTGGTCACAAAATGTTCCGATTCCTTGACGGTCCTATAACAGCTAATAACCCTATGGGTATTCACCACGCTTGGGGCAGAAGTATAAAAGATATTTTTATTCGCTATCATGCAATGCAAGGATGTGATTGCCGTTACCAAAACGGATTTGACTCACAGGGACTATGGGTTGAAGTTGAGGTTGAAAAAGCCCTTGGTTTTAAGACTAAAAAGGATATTGAAAACTACGGTATGGACAAGTTTACAAAAGCTTGTAAAGACCGTGTCAAGCATTTTTCGGGGATTATTACCGAACAGTCCAAACGACTCGGCCAATGGATGGATTGGGACCATTCCTACTATACTAACACCGATGAAAATATAGGCGGTATTTGGTATTTTCTTAAAAAATGTGATGAGCACGGATGGATTCAGCGTGAGTATAAGCCTATGCCTTGGTGTCCTAGATGCGGAACATCGCTATCCGAGCACGAAATGACAGGCTCATACAAAATGATGACGCACAATTCGGTATATTTTAAGCTCCCGATTAAAGAAATACCGTCCAAAATGCTTGTTTGGACAACAACTCCATGGACGCTTTCTTCTAATGTTGCGCTTGCAGTCAATCCCGAAATTGATTATGTTGAAGTAAAGGTTAAAAGCGATGAAAAAACTTTGATTCTCGCTAAGAATGCAATAGGTCATCTCGGCGACGATAAAGTCGAAGTGCTTCGTGCATTTAAGGGATCTGAGCTTGTAGGCTATCATTATGAAACATGCTTCCCGGATATTCCCGCCCAAAGCGGTATTGACCATAAAATCGTTGCTTGGGATGATGTTGCCGCAGACGAAGGTACCGGCATAGTGCATATAGCTCCAGGTTGCGGCGTCGAAGACTTTGAGCTTGGTGAAAAACTCGGTCTCGCAAAAGTAATGCCCATTGATGATATGGGTATATATCTTGACGGCTTCGGCTGGATGACCGGAAAAGACAGCCATACCGTTGCAGATGAGGTGTTTGAGCACCTTAAAGCTGATGATAAGCTCTATAAGGTTGAACCGCATGAGCATAGCTATCCCGTATGCTGGAGATGTAAATCGGAGGTTGTGTTTAGACTTGTACCGGCTTGGTACATCAGAACAGATGAATTACGTCCGAAGCTTATTGAAGCCGCCAATACCGTTAAGTGGGAGCCTGCATCAAACGGCAAACGTATGAACGATTGGTTAAATAATATGGGAGACTGGAACATATCCCGTAAGCGTTATTACGGTATGCCGCTTCCGTTTTACCCTTGCGATTGCGGTCATGTAACCGTTGTAGGTTCTAAGGAAGAACTTCGTTCTCTTGCTGTTGACCCTAAACTTGTTGATGAACTGCCCGAGCTTCACAGACCTTGGGTGGATAAGATTAAAATTAAATGCCCGCATTGCGGCAAAGAGGTTTCGCGTATATCTGAAATCGGTGATGTTTGGCTTGATGCCGGCATTGTTCCTTACTCAACATTCGGCTATTTCCGTGATAAGGAAGAATGGAAAAAGAACTTCCCTGCAGAGTGGGTTACCGAAATGCACGAGCAGGTTAGACTTTGGTTTTATTCACAGCTCTTTATGAGTGTTGTGCTTGAGGGTAAAGCTCCTTATGAGAGAGTTCTCACTAATAGTGCCGTAATAGCCGAAGACGGCAGAAAGTTCTCGAAAACCGGATTTATGATTAAATTCGATGAGGCGGCTGAAAAAATAGGTGCTGACACAGTCCGCTATTTATATGCAGGTGCTCCTGTGTCAAACGATGTTCGTTTTGGTTATAATCTCGGCGATGAGGCGAGAAGAAAGCTCCTTTCATATTGGAATATTTATACGTTTTTTGAGACATATGCAAAAATCGATAAGCCTAATTTTGAAAATTACACACCGGACAAGTCTGCGATGACTCCTACGGATATATGGCTTGTTGTTCGTACCAATGAATTCCTGAAAAAAGCTAAAGCGCTTTATGATGACTATAAAGTTTATATGCTTGTAAAAGAATTTGAGGTATTTGTTGACGATATATCAAATTGGTATATAAGGACAAATCGTCGTCGCTTCTGGAAAACCGGCGACGAAAAAGATAAGATGACTGCTTATTGGGTGCTTTATTATGCACTTAATACTGCAACTCTTGTTATGTCACCTGTTATTCCGTTTATGACAGAGCATATTTGGCAGAACTTTACGAGAAAAGTTATGCCTTCGTCACCGATTTCCGTACATCTCTGCGATTGGCCGAAGCCGATAGAGGGATTTGAGGATGACGGAATTGTTGAAAAAACGGCTGTCTCAAGAGAGATAATAGCTACCGCAATGAGACTTCGCAATGAGCAGCAGCTCAAGGTTCGCCAGCCTCTTTCAACACTTTATGTTTGTTGTGACAGCGAAACGGCAAATAAAATAGGTGTATTTGAAAAGATAATACTTGATGAGCTTAACATTAAGAATATTAAATATATTGATGATGTTAATGTTCTTGAGGATAAATATCTGACAGTAAACTTTAAGGTAGCCGGTGCTGTTCTTAAGCAGAATGTTAACAAGATGAAGCAAACCCTTGGATCACTTTCAAAGGATGATATGACGAAACTTGTTTCTGCAGTTGAACAGGGAGATGAAGTTTCCGTTCCCGGTTGGGACGATAAATTTGCCGCTGATATATTTAGTGTCCAGACAAAAACTAAAGAGGGTATTGTATCTGCCGAGCTTCAGAATGATAAGGGCGTTGTGGCGTTGGATACCGTGCTTACCGACGAACTCATTAAAGAGGGCTTGGTACGAGATACGGTAAGACAGTGTCAGCTTATAAGAAAAGAAGCAGGGTATGAGGTAGAGCAGAGAGTTAAAATGGCAATTGAGTCTCTTGACACAGCCGTTATTGGTGCTCTCAAAGAAAAGACCGAATACATTAAGTCGGAGCTTCTTGCCGATGAACTTATCCTCGGCGGAACTCTTTCTGACGCGGATCTTACCAAAGAAGTTGAGATAGGCGACGGTAAAGTCAAATTAGCGGTCGCAAAAGCATAATCGGAGGTTTTAATTATGACAGAAATCAATAAAGATATGACAATCGGCGACATTCTTGATGCCGAGAGAGATACAGCTCCTTTTTTCCTTGAAATGGGTATGCATTGCTTGGGTTGCCCGGCTTCGCGCGGCGAAACAGTAGAGCAGGCTTGTATGGTTCACGGTGTTGACCCGGACGTGCTTGTTGAGAATATCAACGAATTTTTAAAAGGAAAAAATAACTGACTTAAAAAGGCTGTGCTCAAAACACAGCCTTTAAATTACGGTAATTATGATTAACTTGACTCCTCGTTTGCTGAAAACAGCAGAATTGATTACTCCGTGCAAAAAGCTTGCCGACATCGGAACCGATCACGCATACATACCGGTCTACGCATTACAAAATGATCTTGCTGAAACTGTTGTGGCCTCTGATATAAACGAAGGACCGTTAAATAATGCGGCAAAAACCGTTAAACAATACGGTTTTGAAGATAGAGTGGTTTTACGGCTTTCCGACGGACTTGAAAATATTGAAGAAACCGAAGCCGACGCCGTTGTTATAGCGGGTATGGGCGGTGAGCTTATAGCTAAAATAATCGGTGACGCACCATGGCTTAAAAATAATAAACAGATTATTATCCAGCCAATGACTCATTTTGAAGATTTGAGGGCTTTTTTGTGCGAAAACGGTTATAAAATTACAAAGGAAACGGTTGTAAGAGAAGGTAAAAGACTGTATCTAGCGCTGTCAGCCGAATATACCGAAGAAGAGGCTGATTTTGGCGAGTGGTACTTCTATGTCGGAAACCTGATTTACAGCAATAATCCGGATGAAATAGAATTTTGTAATAGAATTGTAAACAGACTTGAAAAAAAGTATACGGCACTTAAAAATTCCGGTTATGATGCAAACAAAATAGGCAAAATTTTGGAGGAAATTAAATATGAGCAGGCTAAGCGAAATATATGATTATATTGACAGTTTTGCACCGTTTTCTTTACAACTTGAATGGGATAACAGCGGTATTTTGGTAAATTGCGGTGACTGTGTTATTTCAAAGGCTTTGGTTACGCTTGATATTACTGCAGAAGTTTTGAATGAAGCGATTGACGGAAAGTATGACCTTATTGTTTCCCACCATCCGGTAATTTTCGGTTCTTTGTCTGCACTTACCGGAAAAACACCGGCAGCAATTTGTTTTAAAAACGGTATATCTGTTATTTCCGCCCACACTAACTATGATTTATCTCCCATTGGTGTAAATAAGGTTCTGGCACAAAAACTTAATTTGCATAATGTTGTTTCAAGTAATGACAGCTGCTTTATGATAGGTGAGCTTGATAAACCGATGCCCTCGGATATGTTCTCGGAATATGTGAGCAAATGCCTTTCGGCGCATCTTAGATATAATGACTGTACAAAAGAAATAAAGACTGTTGCGGTTTGCGGCGGCGCAGGTTCGGATTTTGCATCGGACGCAAAAAAAGCCGGCGCTGATGCACTTGTTACGGGAGACGGAAAATATCATGAGTTTCTGGATGCAACCGATAAAGAAATATTACTTGTTTCTGCCGGGCATTATGAGACTGAGTTTCCGGCTGTAGTGAGCTTGTGTAAATTGCTTGAGGATAAGTTTAAAGATATACAATTTAAAGTTGCGGAACAAAAAACTCCGATTAAGAATATTTGAGGATATATCATTATGGCTCTTGACGGTATTACATTACATTTTATTAAAGACGAAATAGCCGAAAAGTTAATAGGAGCGAGAGTTGAACGGGTCAATCAGCCGTCAAGGCTTGAATTGGTCTTTAATATGCGAACAAGAAACGGTGCATATAAACTGCTTATGTCGGCAGAACCGAGCTCGGCAAGGGTGCATTTGACCTCTCATTCGCTTGAAAACCCGCAAAAACCGCCAATGCTTTGTATGCTTTTTAGAAAAAAACTTACAGGAGCAATTCTCCGAAGCATTCGTCAATCGGGCCTTGACAGAATACTGTTTTTTGATTTTGACGCAGTTAACGAAATAGGAGATAAGGTTAATCTCTCGGTTTGTGTCGAGATAATGGCTCAACACAGTAATATTATACTTATAGGTAATGACAGGAAAATAATCGATGCGGTAAAAAGGGTTGACGAAAATAAATCATCCGTCAGAGAAATATTGCCTTCCGTAACATATGTGTTGCCGCCGCAGCAGAAAAAATGCAATATTCTCAAGGATGAAGTCAAAGATATTTGTGCTTCGGTACTGTTGAATTCTCATTTGAAAATGAGCAAGTCTTTGTTGTTTTCAATTGAGGGTTCTTCGCCTCTTATGTGTCGTGAAATTGCGTACGAAGCTTTTGAAGAAGATCTTGCGGTTTCGGAGTGCGACAGCGATATACTCAAAAAAGCTGTATCCGAATTAAAGGCATATTTGGTGAGCGATAAAGTCGGTGTTACCGTATTGTTTGATGTTGACGGTAAACCATATGATTTTTCGATAATTGATATCAAGCAATACGGTAGGCTCTTTAGCAAAAAGACTTTTGCGTCAGCCTCGGAAGCTCTTGATGTTTTTTATTATGAACGAGACCTTGCGTTGCGTATGAAGGTGAAGGCTAGGGATATAATAAAAATTCTGAATAATACGACAGAGCGCCTTGTCCGTAAAATAGCTAACCAAAGGGCGGAATTGCAAAAGTGTGATGATAAAGACACGCTGAAAACATATGCAGAGCTTATAAGTGCTAACCAATATAAATTAAGCTCCGGCTGTTCGTATTATGAGGTTGAAAATTATTATGACAACAATCGTCTTGTTAAAATACCTGTAAATCCGGCTTTATCTCCCGCAAAAAACTCACAGAAATACTACAAGGAGTATAAAAAAGCGCATACTGCAGAAAAAATGCTCGCCGATTTAATTGAATCCGGGGAACAGGAATTATCTTATATTGACTCGGTAAAAGACAGCCTTATGCGTGCCGAAACAGAGAGTGAAATTGCAAGTATACGAAATGAGCTTGTTTTAGGCGGTTTTATAAAAAAGCATAAAAACGCAAAGCAAAAACAGCCTCGAGAACTTCCTCCGCTTGAATATGTAACAAGTGAGGGCTTCAGGGTTCTTGTCGGTAGGAATAATTTGCAAAACGATAAACTTACATTTAAAATAGCCAAAAATTATGATATGTGGTTTCACACCAAAGGTGTTCCGGGTTCACATACAATACTTGTTTCCGATAAACGTGAATTTACAGACCTTGCAATTTCGGAGGCTGCGATTATAGCGGCTTGTAATAGTTCTGCAAAGGAAAATACTAAGGTACCGGTTGATTATACATTAGTAAAAAATGTTAAAAAGCCGTCGGGAGCACTACCCGGTAAAGTCGTGTATTACACAAACAATATGATTTATGTCAT
>ULYU01062032.1_pt1 | contig 11623 bp, 10 predicted proteins | sample 1962481 | NCBI WGS metagenome assembly ULYU01 (sample SAMEA4835872, study PRJEB28245) | human gut metagenome | biome: gut microbiome; material: fecal sample | place: Denmark | collected 2008 | reverse complement strand
TTCTTCCGATCCTTTTGCTGCTCATTCTGTTAGTGCTGATTGTCCGTAGTATGGGTGGAAGCGGCTTCTTCAATAATAATGTGGTTTTGCCAGATAAACATGAGCAGCCGTCAGTAAGTATCGAAAATAAAGAAACAATAAAAGAACCGGATAAAAATCAGAATCCGATTCAGCCTACAGCTTCAACAAAAGAACCAAAGAAAGAAGAAAAAATACCTCTGTAGCTGTTCTTCCGAGTCTGTGAAAGTTTTTCTTAACGGACAATAATAACCGGCTGCATTATATGACTGGAAATCCTCCCACAAGAGAAGATCAGATGAATGGTATTGATTATAATAGCTTAGAAGAAGTTACTACACAATCTATTACCTCCGAAGTTCCTGCTGTCGAGGAAACACCCTTACCAGTCGTGGTATCTTTACCTGTAATAGAAGAGACAACAGATACAACAAATACAAATACAAGCGAATCCGCCGATAATACAGAGGAAACAAAACCTCTTAAATCAGTATCGGATGGAGATGCGAAGTAATATAAAAGAAGAGCTATGTGGTTATACCCATAGCTCTTTTTTATAATTCAAATTTTATTTTTCTATATTCACTTATAATCTCTTTACATTCGTCTTTTTCCCTGATGTAATAAAAAAATTTGTTGCAAAATTCATATTTTTGACTCAAAGAGCTGCGACTTTCAATATCATTTATTTCAGAAAATAAGTTAATTATTCCGTTTTCAGCGACAATCGCTCTTTTGGGCAGGAGAGTAAGATAATCAACACGATTCAGGCACAAATACAAATCATCGTTCAGTTCATCTGCTATTTCTTTTATATATTTTTTACAGAAGATGATTTCCGCACCATAAAAAATAAAAACAGAAGCACAAAGCTTTGCGGCATAAACTTCCCTTATATCGTAACCTTTATTTAGACATTGCAGGACATAATCTTCATCCGCGGGATCATTACTTAAGTTTTCTCTATATTTATGAAGATTATACAATACGTTTTGCATATCACATATTTCATCAAAAGTATAAATTTCTCTATTTCGGCATTCAAATTCAGAAATACTTAAATAATCACGAGCCTCTAAATCATAAGCGCATATAGGTATCCCCCATATTTCCCTGGTATATAATTGCGTAGATTCATCTTCTTTAAAAATATAATATAAAAACTGCAGATGATCCAATGCAAAAACAGGATATAATTTTTCATGTGACAAATTCATTCCATGCCTCCACCGTTTACCAATGAGACCAATTATAACACATTTTTCTTTTTTTGGAGAAGAAAATCGTTTATTTTTTATATATAGTATATCGTGAGTTACTATGTTGATAAATTTTCTGCACAGAAATTAATTATATAATGCTGTGGACAAAAGGTTTAAGCTCACATGAGTTTCTTTATAGTAGGACCAGCCCCCATATAAGATAAAAGCTACATGATAATCTAACGTTATGCTAATATTGAGCAGGATTATGGGAGTACGTAGAGCGAAGTGATCTATAGGTATCAAAGTCAGAAGTTTTTGACTTGATATTATTGTATTCATTTATAATTTTATATCAAAGTTTTCTTTCATATTAATGTTACTAAATAGAAAAGCGGAGGAAAATATGTTAGAAATGATTAATAAAATCGGACCTGTCATCGAACTTACCACACTTTTTGTAGTGATCATGTTATCAATTCTGATTGTGGCCGGAATATGTATGCAGCCTAAGAAAAAATACAGAAAACTATTTGCTAGAAAAAGAGCAGGAAGTACAGGTGGCAATAGAAAGAAAAATAAACAGCCTTATCGTCTTCGGACACTGGATCAGATTTCAGAAACAGATCTGCTGCCGGAATATCTGAAGAACAAACTGTACTACATCAGAGACTGTACTCATTATTTTAAGCGCAATCATTTATTTACTCTCGGATCCAGACTGGAGACCTATTATATTCCTGAGATTTGTAATGCATTTACGAAATACAAAACTTCACTTGAATTCGGGGAACATGAGAAAATTGAAAATGCATACGCTTTTCTTGAGAATATCATAACGATTACCTGTGAAGAATTCAAAAGAGAAGAAGTAGCACTACAAAAACTTAATGAAATCCGCCAGGCAGCTTAGCCCGGCGGATCTATCTGTAGAGGAACAGCTTATATGGAAAATATCATTAAAGATTATTGTGATTATTTGGTAGCCTACGGAAATGCTGTGGGTGTAAAAACCTGGGTAAAAAAATTCATGGGAAAAAAGCTTAACGATATCCGAAATAAACTAAAGGAAAAATATCCGTTTTTTGACGAATACTATGATTATGACTACCTGTATTTAGCATATTATTGCAACAAAAATGGATTGGATTTCGTAAAAGCAACCACAGGAGTCTTGAACTCAGAAAGTCATGATGTATATGATTACATCGACAAATTAATTTACGAGAAATACAGCAATGAAATAGTCGATACTATCAGGCTGGGAATGAGTGTTGAGCTCGCAAATGGATACAGATATGATGTTGTTTGCAACAAAGCTGGACAATTGGAGATTGTTAAACACTTTCACAAAAATCATCGTCTTTTGTTAAATACATATCAAAAAGATGGCAAATATGCCCCGAATCGTTTATTAAATGGTTTGGACATTGTAGCTATATATGCAAGTACCGAATGTTCACCTGAGCAAAAACCATTCTGGAAAAGGAATGGAATTCAGTGTCTCGATGACTTGCGAAATGGAATGTACGTCGTGTTTAGATGCGGAATATGGGGCGTTGTCGAAAGGAACGATAACGGCAGATTTCGGTTGGTTAAAGACAATCATGAAATTGAAGAAAAATTTCTGGCTATTGAATTTACCGATACTATGCACCATACAAGTAATCAGGATTATGATATTGTTGAAGTATGGCAATATGGCGAATGTATCTGGAGGGAGAAAGGGTGATGAATCAAAGTAAAATCAGTAATTTTAAAGGAGAATATGCTTTTCTCAGCAACTTTTATGAAGCCCAGGTTAATATTGACGGTATCATATATAAAAACAGTGAAGCCGCATTTCAGGCACAAAAATGCAGAGATCAGAATGAAAGACTCCGGTTTACAGAGATGACTGCTTTAGAAGCAAAAAGATTTGGTAAAAAAGTAAATCTGCGACCCGATTGGGAAAAAGAAAAAGTAAACATTATGAGAGGTATCGTGGTCGCAAAATTCAATCAGCATCCAGAGTTAGCGCAGAAGCTTTTAGAAACCGGCGATGCCTATCTGGAAGAAGGAAATACCTGGGGTGATCAGTTTTGGGGAACCGTCAACGGGAAAGGAGCTAATTTTCTCGGTCATATTTTGATGGATACCAGGGAAATATTCATGACATGAGTTAATTAAGAAAATTAAAAAGGAGAAAGAAACCGGAGTTTTGTGATTCCGGTTTTCTTTATGCAGAAGATGACGCATTGTTCAAAATTACAGTATCCGCCGACGTTAACAAAAAACGGGAATATAAATTTCTGTACAGAAATATTCTAAATCCGCTGTTTCTGTTATAATAGTAGTATCCTCTTATGACAGAAAGGAGAGAAAAACATGGTTATGTTTGAATCGTTGTTGTTGGCATTGATTTTGAGGCACCAGTCCACATATAGCATGGCAGAAGAGAAAAGCGGATCATTAAAAGAAGATGCACTCGAAAACTGGAATGCGCCGTTTATTATCACAACGGCGGCAAAGTTCTTTGATTCGGTATGCGGTAATAAAAAGAAATCCCTCCGGAAACTGCATAATATGGAAGACAGCATTCTCGTATTTGACGAAATATAAAAGCTCCCGGTGCCGCTACTGCTACCATGCTTACAGGCAGTCGATTTCCTATGTCATAACTGCGGAAGCATATCTTTCCTTTTATCTGCCGTTATGCCGGATATTCAGCCACTATTCAATGAATATGTGCAAACGGGGCTGGATATCAGGGATATGGTCCCGGATAAGTTCTTATTTCCGGAATTTTATAATTGCCGCTACAAATATATTAAAATTGCAGCGGCAGCGATCTGATTCAATGTGCGAAAGGAAAGAAATCTCTTCTTATTATCACGAACGGGAAGAGAAGTGCACTGAAAATGTATTTTGAATACCTAAAACAGAAAAATACGCAGGTATATTATCTTTCTACATATCAGACGGCGAATGACAGACAAAAAGCCATGGAAGATATCCGGGAAAAATTAAAAATCCCAGGAAAGAGCAAATCATTGTAATTTCCACGCCGATGATGGAAGCGGGAACGGATCTTGACTTCGAAAGAATGCGCCGAGGATGTTTTTAAGATGATCGATGCCCCGGGGCAGTACAGTGTATTTATTCCGCAGGATAAAAACAGCGCTGAAATGTTGCAACAAATAAAAGAAGGGCAATTAAAAAATATCGACAAAATCTTCAAATATACGGCGCAGGTGACTTATACGGAGCTCAAAAAGATGTATGAGGAAGACGTTGTCGGGGAGTACGACGGAATAGCGTATTTGAAGGATGTGACACGTTATGATGCGAAAACGGGAATATTAACAGAAGACGTCTGACATTTTCATTTTATTTTCTTTCATATTAATTTTACAAAAGACAAAAGGAGGAAAAATAACATGGCAGGAATTGTATTAAGAATTGATAAAAAACCATTCAGCGAAGAAATCGAGGGCGTATATGCTTTTTGTAGTGAATGTGACCCGGAAGGCGTTGGCGGAGGTCCTGGTGTACTTGGGCAAATACCGAAGTGTGACTATTGGGACAGAAGCAGCGATTTGGTTGCCGAATTTGATGTTGAATCATTCGCAAAATATCATCGCTTTTGCCCGACATGCGGCAAAAAGATAAATTATTCGGCAAGAATCACGAAACAAAACTATTTAAAATAATTGGAACTTAAGAAGCCAGACTCAATAGTCTGGCTTCAGACTGTAAACAAAACTCCTTCCTGTGAGGGAGCTTTTCAAAAAAGAGAAAGAAACCGGAGTCTTATGATTTCGGTTTTGTTATATCTAAAAATCTTTCATATTAATATTAGAAAAGAGAATTTATCTTATGATATTACGTAGATATAAATTCACAGCCTTGGTTTTAGCTGCAGCCTGTCTGCTTACCAGCTTTCCGAGTAATGCAAGGAAATTTCGACAAATGGTATTACTCTCACAGCCTTAAGTACTGTAATAGATAGCATACAGCTGAAAAAGTTATTCTTTGACGGTAATAAGGTCAAGAAATATGAGCAGCAATTATTATTAGCTGTTATGGCTGGTACATATAATGGCAGTTCAAGCGGTGGATCTGCCAACATTACATCGGTTTATCTAACTAATTAAGATGTAATTAAAAATAAAAAACCGGAGTCTTATGATTCCAGTTTTTTTACAACTACCATAGCAGAAAGCCTCCCGTCTTTAGACTGTGAAAAGAATACGTCTTTCTGTGCAGAAATCTGTACGGAACACAAAATTCTGTCATAATAATTATGTAAGGAACATTAAACGGGTTCGACAGGATCTGGCCGCGCAAAACACTCATCGGGGTGTTTGCGGCGAAATTCCGGTTAAGATACGGCAGCTATAACAAACACCGTTCTGCATAAAAAGATTCGCTCCCTGACCGTGAAAATCAAAAACCGGATCCGTCGCAAGAAAGGAGAAAATATAAATATGCTTTCAAAAATCATTTTAATAATCGCTATATTGCTCGTCCCTATTGTTTGGTGTATATTATTTGGTCCAGTTCACGTCCCTTTTTTTGAGGATGATGACAATGAATTGGAAATTACGCCTGAAAAGGAAATGAAAGGAACAGAAGAGGATGAATCGATAAAGTAAATTGCGTATTATGCGTCGCCATCGCTTCCTGCGTGGAACGTGAATTGAAATATGCCCGTGACAGCGTTAAGCTGGTCGCTCATCACAAAGAGGCGTGAATTGAAAACATGCTGAAATATCTTTGGTAACCTCAATCTAAATCTCCCCTTCGAGGGGGCGTGAATCGAAACTGTGCAGAAATTTGTATTCTCTCATATATATTTGCTGGATGAAATTCAAAATTTCTGTGCAGAATTTTGTGTTTCTCTAAATATATGCTATAATAGCCTTATCAGTTAAAACAAAACAACTTAACATATATCAAAGGAGAATCCAAATGAGAAAAAGATTTTTAACAACTATCCTCGCAGGAATCATGGTAGTATCCATGACAGCTTGTGGGAATAAGACTACAAAAGCAACGGAGACAGCGATTCCTGAAACGGTCGTTGAAACCACTGAGACAACTGAAGAAAGTAATTTTGAGGAAACCAAGGAAAATAAGCTGGATAATACTGCGGAAACTGTAGATTCCATGCAAGCAACAACTGCTGTTACAACGACTGAAGCTCCTAAGACGTCAGAAAATCCAAAGGAAACATCAGCACCTGTAACGACAGTAAATCCTACAGCAACTCCGAAGACAACAACAGCTTCAAATAGCACTGGGAAAACAGGTAGTGCAACAACTGTTTCAAACACGAAAACAGGAGCAACTGCGACCCCGAAGCCCAGCGCTACAACAAAACCTACTGCAACCGCAACAACAACACCTAAGCCTACAACAAAACCTACGGCAACAACTCCACAGCCAACTGCAACACCTAAGCCTGCGTGTGCTCATACATCCTGCAGAAGCGTAACTGTCGTAGAAGCTAACTGCCAGCATGACGGATACGGAGAATTGTATTGTAATCTTTGTGGGGAATATCTTGGAAAAGATTATTATCCTCAGACGGGACATGGAAGTATAAGCAGACATACCACAACGGAACCCACCTGCACATCTGGTGGTTGGTGGGAAGAGACCTGTGATCTGTGCGGAGCTGTAATCAACAGTGGAGGGATCTCTGGTTTAGGCCATTCTGATAATGGAAGCGGATGGTGTAGCAGGTGTGGAGAAGAATTGGTTGATCATTCTGAACCGACTCTTCCGTCTCTGCCGGATTGGGTAACAAATCCCGATTCTGGAGCAAATACAGAAAATACTGGCAATTCAGAAAGCACAAATGCAGATTTGGAAGATTCTAATACTGATTCAGGCGAGAATGGTGGATCGACAGCATCTGATACAACAATTGAATGATTATTAGAGATAACGAACTAACTGAATAAAAGCAAAATGTTAAAAGAGTCTTATTTATAAAATGAGACTCTTTTATTTATAATCATATAGATTTTCTGATTTGATTTTCCTTTGGCTGCCGTATTATGAGGCGGGTATATCTGTATTCTCAGAGTCCACAAAAAGAGCCTCCGAAGAGACTCTTTTTGTGTAGATTTCCGTTCTTTCAATCTTTCTGTCATATTAATTAAGAGAAGATTTAAAAAGAAAGGAGAATCGATATGAGAAAACTTAAGACCAAATTGCTTTTTCCGTTACTGGCTACATGCATTTTAATGAGCGGAATGACTGTTTCTGCTAATGCTGGAATTGAAAGATCTTCAACAGGAGAAGCATTTACCCTGGATCGGTATAATCAAAATATCTATGATGGCAAAATGAAAGAAGAGGTATATTTTCGCCCTGTTACTCTGACAAAGACAGAAAAAGGACAGCATTTATATGCGGCTGAATACACAGGTAATATATTAATTTCCAAATGGACATTAGAATATTCTGAACATTATTGTATTCATAATTCTTATCCAGATGGAAATAATTGGATGGGTTTTTCCTTTGGAAGGCAATCTTGTATAACAACAAAATGCCAACCCGGCTGGATAGCTACATGCGCAAAATGCGGTAGAGAAATAACTATTTTATTTTATTCTACGAAAGACACAATTAGTCAGATAAAATCATTAACAAATGGTGATTGCTTTGTATCTAATTGTGTAGATCCCAATTGTAATAATTTGGAAAACGGTGCAGGTATTAATCACAAATGTGATGAAATATCATGGAATAGATATACAATTCAATATAATGGGAACGGCGCTAACGGCGGATACATTACTAACAGCTATCATTATTATAATAATAATACAGTCTTTGAAGGAAAAACAGTTTCACCACAAACAAAATTATCAACCAATGTATTTTATAGAACAGGTTATGTGTTTGATTGTTGGAATACCAAACGTGATGGAAGCGGGCAAAAATTTGAAAATGAAGATGATTTTCTTAATATTCAAAATAAGCTGAATTTAGGAAATAGCGATAATGGAAAAGTAGTTATTTTGTATGCCCAATGGAAACCAGCTTATTCTACTCTTGTGATTAATCCTAATGGTGGTTCCTATAATGGTGAAACCACTATTACTCAACGTTTCCGCACGGTTTATTCTCTGGACTCGGATAAATTAACACCTCCCACCGGTGCAACAGTTAGTTATGATACCCAAGGTGGATACGAAATTGAATCAACTCATACTACAACTCATTTTTCTGGTTGGACATTTGCAAATCCATTACGCGGAATGTTTAATGAAAAATATAAGCAATATTTATTTGGAGCATATGATACTAATAATATCTTTGCTTCTACGAAATCTGACTGGTATGATGGTTGTGTAGATACTGTTACGGCCAATTATACTGGAGATAGTTTTAAATTACCAGAAGCAACCTATCCGAATGGAGATAATCCAGAAGACCAAAAACGTTTCGGCGGATGGTATGCCGATCCTGATTGTACTATATTCATCGGTGGCCCAGGAGATGAATTTTCAACGGATCATGACATAACACTTTATGCGAAGTGGTCTACATTACACCTCGAAAGTGAGGAAAACTGGACGGCAAATAGAGGGAAAGGGGCAGTAGATCTTTCCTGGATCCAAACCGATTCGTCTGATAAAGTATTTAAAATCTATCAAAAGAAAGAAAATGAAAACTGGATTGAGGTAAAAAGCTCAACAAGTATTACTGATGATCTCGGTGAAGTAAAGGCAACTTTTATAAGGAATAGCAATAACGAAAATACAGAACAGATGTATATTGTTCCTTACAGCGGTATGTATGATTTTACTCTTAACGGAGCACAGGGCGGCAATTATGGGAACTACGTTGGAGGAAAAGGCGGCAAAGTTACAGGTCGTATTTTCTTATATGAAGGTGAAGAATTAAGAGTCGGAGTTGGTTCGCAGGACGGCAAGGGATCTGCGTATACCGGAGGCACAGCTTCGAATTATGGTACAGGCGGCGGGGGCACTTATCTTTACACAAAACGCTTAGGATATTTTGCTGTTGCAGGTGGCGGCGGAGGAGCTACCTTATTAGGTAACGGAAACGCTGCAAATTCGGGGGTATATCGTGCAGATAATGCTGGAGCCGGAGAAAATGGTATGGCTGGCGGAGGCGGCGGATGGATCGGCGGTCAAAAAGGAACAGCGGTACTTCATCATCATAAAGAAAATTGCCTGGGAACAAGAGAATTAACGAGAACAAAAACACAAGTGCACAATAGTTATCGTGACGATGATGACAATTCGCAACATACATATACTTCTGTTGCAGAAGGCTCCAAGGGCACAGCTAAATACATGGTTTTAAAATGTTATTTTGAATTAAATGGAGCGCATAATTGCAGCGGTTGTGGCGCATATCTTAATGCATATGACCAAAACGGAAATGTATTTTGGACTGATTATCCAGATCATCTTGTTCAAGCAGGAAGAGATTTATGGAATAATGCCATACCTGGTAATGAAGCGGCTAAAAATGTATTAAATCGTCAATCATACGAAACTCATGACAATGTAGATTGGGACAGTAGTGGAAACGCTTATATTAAAAGTAGAAACTATTATTGGCTTCATAGAGATGAAAATGGAGTAATAAAAAGATATGTAGTCAATAACGGTTCTAAAGATTATGTACCAACTCCTTCAGCTAATATGCGCGGAGAAACATCGTCTAGTTCAAAAAGCGGAACGGATTTTTGGAATACAACAAGCTACTCTATATGTACTACTATACAGATACCAAGTTATGTAACTTACGTAAGATTTGAATTAAAAATAAGAAAAGACAATAAAGTGGATTATGGATCAAAAGGCGAAATTAGCGCAGCAACATTAGGCGGATTTTATAATTGCGGGTATACAGAAGGAGGCATCGAAACATCCTATCCTTCTTATGGCGGCGGAAACGGTTATTCTGCCGATGGAACCAGCAATAAAGTTTTATTTGGAAAATCAGATTATGCGAGTACCCAAACAGGTGACGGAAATGCTGTTATATTTGGTGCGGAACTTGGCATTTTTAAAAGCAATGAGCTCAAGGGTATTGTTGCTTCAGATGAGACTGCCCCCAATACGCCGTCTTTAAAACGAAAAGCTGTCGAAGATGATAACGACTTTTCGAAAACCACGATCATCTGGGATAACCCCGGTGATAATGGAACGACTTATCAGCATCAGGTAAAATCCTTCTATGCTGAAACCATGGCACCGATGCTGGAATCTAATATTACCACAGATGTTATCACATCCGGAGTAGAAGGCTATCGGATCATAATTGATGACAAGGAAGATACAGTCGTAACAAAAGACAATAGCGATTATCAGACAGAAAACTTTTATGCTGTGAAAGATATGAAGAAAACGGAAACAAAATACATTCATGTAGCCGCTGTTGACGGAGCAGGTAACATTGGTAAAACTGCTCATTTGAAGTTAGGCTCAAACATCGGAGCGCAGATCTATTATCCGATTGAAACAACTCCTATCGTTATTAAGGGGCTTGATGATAATGTGTATAAAAAAGACGGTTCTTATTTTGTGAAAGCCGACGGAAAGACTCCTTTTTATCTATCAACGAATGGCCTGATCAGCGAAGTTGGAGATGCTGTTCCTTCCGCAAATTATCAGGTAAATGCACTTGCTTTCAATGTAAGCAACAACGGTTCGAAACAGAAATATAATTACTACAGACAGAATGACTCTTCAGATATCGATAAGATTAATATTGATGATGTCACAAAAACTGTAAGTGGTGTAGTAGAAAATTCTTATTTCGGAGATTATTCTTACTTCGAAATGAGCCGTTATAACAACCTGCGTAACATATCACTTAATATTGCTTATATTATGGATGATTCTTTAAATAATATGAAGCTTCATGTGACACCGCAGGCGACGGCTTATCAGACTACAGATAAGTTTAATAATACAAGTTACACTTATTCAAATGATGCCGCTGATGAGTTAAACGGCATCGACCTGATCGCCGACGGAAAAGCACCAGAAATATCTGGAGACGGATATGAATTCCTGAAAAATATCGACAATATCGATGTGGGAGATTATCCGGATGATTATGAGATCACCATTGATGTAAAAGATGATGAAAGCGGTCTGAAAGAATTTTATATTGTCATCGAAAATGAGGATAATAAGAAAACGCAGACATTTACAGGAACAATTTCAGATGATGGAAAAAACGGAACCATCACGATCAACATTATTAATGATGACCTTCTTTTCCAGGGCGATGTAAATTTTGTTATTTACGCTTCGGATAATGTAGGCAACGAAACAGAAGAATCTAAAGGATTAGGAGAATTTGGATTAAGAACCCAGATCACTTCTCAGACAAGTATCGATACGATAGGTGACAAC
>ULYU01002933.1_pt1 | contig 11636 bp, 9 predicted proteins | sample 1962481 | NCBI WGS metagenome assembly ULYU01 (sample SAMEA4835872, study PRJEB28245) | human gut metagenome | biome: gut microbiome; material: fecal sample | place: Denmark | collected 2008 | reverse complement strand
CCGCTTGCCTTGAATTGCTTTTTACGGCAGGCGTAAAGGGCATATAAAATAAAATCCGACGGGGCGTTTATCCGATGCTTTAGCGGTAAATGGAATCTTTAAATTTTCATCTTAAAGGTCGCATTTATTGCTAAAACCGGAAGTGCCTCTCGGAAATTTAAGAAAAAGAGGTAAAAAAGATGTTTTTCAAAAACTTCAAGGTTTGGGAAACCGAATTTGCCGGCAGAAAGCTCTCTGTTGAGACCGGCAAAATGGCAGGACTTGCAAATGCGTCTGTAATGGTTCGCTACGGCGACACAAACGTGCTTTGCACCGTTACGGCTTCGGCAAAGCCGAGAGAGGGCGTTGATTTCTTCCCGCTCTCAGTTGATTACGAGGAGAAAATGTATTCCGTCGGCAGAATCCCCGGCTCATTCCAGCGTCGCGAGGGCAGAGCAAGCGAAAAGGCGATTCTCACATCAAGATGTATAGACCGCCCCATTCGTCCGCTTTTCCCGAAGGATCTCCGCAATGACTGCTCCGTGGTTGCAACCGTTATGTCGGTTGACCCCGATTGCAGCCCCGAAATTGCCGCGATGATAGGCGTTTCAACCGCTATCGCAATTTCCGATATTCCGTGGGACGGCCCGATTTCCGGCGTTAACGTAGGACTTGTTGACGGCGAAATCGTATTGAATCCGACTCTTGAGCAGAGAGCAAAGACCGACCTTAACCTTACCGTTGCTTCAACGGCAGACCTTGTTGCCATGATTGAGGCAGGCGGCAATGAAATTTCCGATGACCTTATGTTCGACTGCATCATGGCAGGTCACGAGGAAAACAAAAAAATCGTAAAGTTCATTCAGGGCATTGTAGACGAAATCGGCAAGCCGAAGTTCGCTTACGAATCCTCCGACCCCGATCCCGACATTATGAAGGAGATTGAGGACTTCTGCATAGAGGATGTCAAAAAGGCTCTTGATACAGACGACAAGCTTGTCCGCGATGAGGCTCTTTTGCCGATATACGAGGCTGTTCACGAGAAATTTGATGAGAGATTCGAGGGCAATGAGGGCAAGATCGAGGAGATTATGTATCTTGTTCAGAAGCACGTTGTTCGCTCCTGGCTCAAGGACGAGCACAAGAGAGTCGACGGCAGAGGCATAGACGAAATTCGTCCGCTCAACGCCGAAGTCGACCTCCTTGCAAGAGCGCACGGCTCGGGTTTGTTCACAAGAGGTCAGACTCAGGTTCTCTCGGTTGCCACACTCGGCTCTATGAGCGATTGCCAGCAGCTTGACGGCCTTGATGAGCAGAAGGAAAAGAGATATATTCATCACTACAACTTCCCGTCCTACTCGGTAGGCGAGACCAAGCCTTCAAGAGGCCCCGGCAGACGTGAGATAGGTCACGGTGCACTTGCCGAGAAGGCTCTTCTTCCCGTTATCCCGTCGGTTGATGAGTTCCCCTATGCAATCCGCGTAGTATCCGAGGTTCTCTCGTCAAACGGCTCCACTTCACAGGGCTCTGTCTGCGGCAGCACACTTGCACTTATGGCGGCAGGCGTTCCGATAAAGGCTCCCGTGGCAGGTATCTCCTGCGGACTTATCACAGGTGACGAGGGCGTTTACGGCGACTTTATGACCATGGTTGATATTCAGGGTCTTGAGGACTTCTACGGTGATATGGACTTCAAGGTTGCAGGTACCAAAAAGGGTATAACCGCAATTCAGATGGATCTTAAGGTTCACGGTCTTACTCCCGCAATCATCAAAGAGGCGTTTGCAAAGACTCACAAGGCAAGAAATTATATACTTGACGAAATAATGCTTCCCGTTATAAGCGAGCCGCGCAAGGAGCTTTCAAAGTGGGCGCCCAAGATGCTCACCACCAAGATTGACCCCGATAAGATAGGCGACGTAATAGGTAAGCAGGGCAAGGTAATTCAGAAGATTTGCGCCGAGTGCGACTGCAAGGTTGACGTGAGCGAGGACGGTCAGGTATTTGTTTCCTCGATTGACCTTGACAATGCAAAGAAGGCAATCTTCATTGTCGATACAATAGCTAACGGCCCCGAGGTAGGCGCTGTTTACAAGGGAATCGTTACACGCCTTATGAGCTTCGGCGCGTTTGTTGAGATAGTACCCGGAGTAGAGGGTATGGTTCACATCAGCCAGCTCGACGTTAAGCGCACCGAAAAGGTTGAGGACGTTGTAAATGTCGGCGATGAGATAATCGTCAAGGTTCTCCCGAAGGACGAGCAGGGCAGACTCAATCTCTCTCGCCGCGAGGCACTTATAGAGGTTGAGGGTCTCACCCCCGAAAACGACCTCTCCGAGGAAAATCAGCACAGAGGCGGCAGACGCGACTTCGGCAGAAGACCGCACCGCTCGGATCGCCGCTGATAACGCGAAACTGATTTAACAACGCAATAAATTTCAAAAGAGACGTAAAACGTCGGTCGATTATTTTCAGACCTTTGTTTTACGTCTCTTTTTTTGTCTCTCGGCGCTTCGTTCTGTGATGGTTTTGCCCTGAGGCCAATTTATCCTGCGACAGATTTAATACGGTAACGGTATAAAACTATTGACAAACTTTGCACAAATGTTAAGAAATTATTAAATATCGCAAAGTATATTGCATTGCAAGGTAGTGGGTGTTATAATGCAGTTAAAAGGACGGAGCAGCCGCACATAAAGCGCGTCTTTGTGCCGCAAGGCTCACGGCTGCAATACAGGCGTTTTCAGCTTCGCCGGAAAGGAGAGTTTGATGAATACGCAATTTAAAAAGGGTGTTCTGGAGCTTTGCGTGCTGTCGCTTTTAAAGCGTGGCGACAAGTACGGCTATGAGCTTGCGGACACCGTCGGTAAACAGATAGACGTTTCGGAGGGCACTATATACCCGCTTCTTAAAAGGCTCAGAGCCGAGGGGTATTTTGAAGTGTACCTGCGCGAATCCACATCGGGACCTGCGCGGAAATATTACCGTCTGACTCAAAAGGGTTATGACACACAACGCCTTTTGGAAAACGAGTGGAAGGACTTTACAAAGAGCGTGTCTACTTTATTAGGAGGTGAAAACGGTGACTAAGATCGAATTTTTACAACAGCTTTACAACCTGCTCGGCGTTTTACCGGCCGATGAGCGCGACGATATAATAGCCGACTTTGAAGAACATTTCTCCGTCGGCACGAGCGAGGGTAAAAGCGAGGAGCAGATTTGCTCGGAGCTCGGTGACCCCAAAAGCTGCGCCGCGCAATATCTTAATGACGAGCCGAAAAAAGCCGACACCGTATACGGCGCAGAAAAAAACGGTAATCCGAGATATGAAACCAAGGCGTCCGATGTAATCGGTACCTCTCCCCGTCCTCAAAATGCGCGCGGCGGTGGTTATTACGGCACGGAAAAGGGTAATCCGCAGCGAAATCATGTGCTGTGGTCAATTCTGTTTTTCCTCGGGGTATTCGCGGCAATAGGAGTGTATCCGTCAAGCATAGGTATGATGGCAAGCTTTTTTGCTTGTCTCTTCTTCGCCGGAGTGACGGGCGCAATAGCGACTTCGCCGGCGGCATTCGGGTTTATATTTTCCATAGGGATTATGCTCTTTGCGGCAGGACTTTTCCTATTCCTTTTTATGACGTGGTTCTTAAAGCTGTCATGGCGCAAGGCCGATTTGTAAGGGGGAGAAAAATATGAAGAAAAAGAAAGACGGGCTTATAAAGGGCATGATAGCCGCGGCGATAATATTTGTCGTCGGATTTATACTCACGGTCTGCTTCGGTGCTTATCTCGGCGCGGACGCGGTAAGGCACATAGCATCGGGCGAGACGTTTGAAGAGTTTGTCGAAGAGCGCTTCCCGAATATAGGTTTTGACGATGGGCAAACGGTAAACGAGTCGCAAACAGAAAATTCAATGCTTCCGTCGGGGTCGGCACTTGAAATTTCCGCTCCGTACGGCGATATTAAAATTAAGGCTTCCGACAGCACTGAGGTAAGATGCGTCCTGAAGCAAGCAAATGACAGCGGCGCGAAGCTCGATTTGTCCGACGATAAAATCATATTGGACGGCGGCGACAGTACTTACGGAATAGCCGAGCTTACGGTTTATCTGCCGAAAAGCGTTACGCTCTTAACGGTTTCAAATAACAACGGCGATATCGACATAGACGGAGTAAATCTCAATATGCTTACGATAAATTCTGTTTCGGGAGATATAGATTTGTCCGACATCACAGCCGAGAGGGGAAAAATCAAAAGCTCGGCAGGCGAGACGGAAATATCTGAAACCGCCGTTTTTACGAAAATGCTCGAGGTGACCCAAAGCTTCGGCGATATAGAGATTGATGTTCCGAGGGATCCCGATAAAATCAAATTTATAATTTCCTCCGAAACGCCGCTTGATAAAAAATCAATGTGCGACAGCTACCTTTTGTCGCTTGCGCGAAGCACCGACGGCAAGGCGGAATATACCGTAAACGTAAAGAACGGCGAATTATCGGTAAAAAATTCCGACGATTGATTTAAAACGCACAAAATGATAATATAAATATAATGTATAATAAATAAGGAGTGTTTATTATGAAAAAGAAGCTTTACAGAAGCAGTACAGACAAAATGATTTGCGGAGTTTTAGCCGGCTTTGCCGAGTATATAGATGTAGACCCGACAATAGTTCGCCTTGTTTATACGGCACTGACCTTATTCACCGCAGGCTTCCCCGGAATACTGTTTTACATCATCTGCGCCATTGTAATTCCGCAGAAGCCGTTTGACGTCGAGCCGTAATTCGAGCGACTGTTACAGAAACCCGTATTTAAACCGAATAAAAAAATATTTTCGCTCCCATTTAGCGACGGTTATTTCACCGCGCCTCGGATATAATCTCTTAAAGTGCGTATTTTATGCAGATTATAACAAGGCGTGGTGATTTTTTTTGAAAAATTCCGATTTTACCGGACAGGCTGTTTTGCGAAGGGTATCCGACCTCCCCGAGCCCGTGCGGGCGGTGCTTCGGCACGTGGCATATTTCATATGCGGTATGCTGTTTGCTTCGGCGAGCAATTTGTCGGCGGTATCGCCGTTCGGCGTGGCTTTTTGCGCGGCGGCCGAAAATAAGTACATACTCTCGGCGGGTCTCGGTGCGGCGGCGGGTTATATCCTGACCCAGGACAGCATATCGTCGCTTCGACTGATAGCGGCGAGCGTGTGTGCCGGAGTTCTCGCACGCGTTATGAGAGAATTTGAAAAGGTGCGAAACGGCAGGCTGCTGCCGTCGTGCATTGCGTTTCTCTCTTGCTTTTTGTCGGGAATGGCGGTGCTTTTTGCAAACGGGCTGACGGGTGAGACGTTTCTTTTGTACCTCGGAGAGGGTGTAACGGCCTTTGCCGCGGCGTATTTCTTTTCGACTGCGCAATATGTTCTTGAAAACGGCAAGCCCGTGCGCGGCGTAACTCTTGAGGAGGCGTCGGCGGTTTTGGGCTCCGGATTTCTTATTATGTGCTCGCTGTCGGGTCTTACCGTGCTTGAGGTCTCCCCTGCGAGAATGATAATGGTATTCGGCGTGCTTTTTTTCGCCGCGATTTATAAGGAGGCCGGCGGTGCGGTAGGCGGAATGCTTGCGTTTTTACTTATTGCGATAAGCTCCGATACGGGAGCCGTTTCGGCTTCGTTTGCCGTAGGCGGCCTTCTTGCGGGCGCATTTTCGCGCCTCGGCAGAAGAGCTGTACCGCCTGCGTTTTTCGCGTCGTTCCTCACCGCATATATGTTTTCGGGCGGCGGCAGCGAAAAGTATTTTTTGATTATAGAGGCCGCTTTGCCGTGCGCGGTGTTTATGTTTTTGCCGAACAGCCTGTTTATAAAGGCGGAGGGCTTTCTTTTGCCGAAGGACTCGGCGGCGAACGCGTCGGCGGAAAACGGTGAGGTAAGGCGCAGAATACATGCGGCGAGAACTGCCGTAGACGATATTGAACGCTCCGTGAGCGCGGTTTCGAAAAGACTTTCCGAAATGGAGAGCTGCGCCGGCGAAAAGCTGATGCTTGAGGTCCAAAGCTCGGTTTGCTGCGGATGCGGCAGATATGATTTTTGTTGGGAGCAAAATTTCAAAGAAACAAGGAACGCACTTGACGAGATGTATGAAACGCTGAAAAAAGGCGGAGTTATGTCGCGCGATAAGCTCCCGTCGCCGTTTTCGAGCAGATGTATACGGCAGACCTCTTTTGCCGAAACATATTCAAGGCTGTTTTTCGGCGTCGTCTTTTCGGAGGCGGCAGATAAAAAAACAGACGAGGTGCGGCTTGTCACGGCCGACCAGTTCGGCGGCATAAGCGATATGCTGCGCGATCTCGAAAACGAGTTTAACGGCGATGTAAGCTTTGATACGAAAACGGCGGAGCGGATAAGGAAAAAGGTCAGGGACAGATTTTGCTGCGATACCGACTTCGTATCGTGTTTAAGAGACAAAAACGGCAGAATGTTTTGCGAAATCACCTTTTCAAAGGTGCCGTCCTCCCTTAATATAGGCGAGCTGCGTGACGCAGTCGGCGAAACGTGCGACAGAGAATTTGAGCTGCCCGTTATAAAGGGCGACAGAAGCGTAAGGCTGTGCGAAAAGACGGCGTATTCGGTAGAGAGCGCGTGCTCACAGATACCGGCTGACAATGAAAAGCTCTGCGGCGACACGTTTGAGAGCTTTTACGACGGCAGGGGAAATTACGTTGTGATTCTCTCGGACGGTATGGGCACGGGTCCGCGTGCGGCACTCGATTCGGCTATGGCGTCGGGTCTTATGGCAAGGCTTGTCAAGGCGGGCTTCGGGTTTCAGAGTGCATTAAGGCTTGTGAATTCCTCACTCCTTTTAAAGTCTCGCGACGAGTCTCTCGCAACGCTCGATATAGTAAAAATAGACCTGTATACCGGCAAGGCGGTCTTTTATAAGGCCGGAGCGGCACCGTCCGTGATTCGCCGTCAAAACGGCAAGCTGCTCGAAATAAAAAAGGCGGCTCTGCCTGCCGGAATACTTCGCGACGCGACGTTTTCCTCATGCGAGGGACAGCTTGAAAACGGCGATACGGTGATTATAGCGTCCGACGGTGCGTACGAATACGCGCACAACGCGGTAAAGGAGGAGCTGCAAAGCGGCGGCGCAAAAAGAGCGAGTACCAAGGCGAAAAATATCAGCCTGCGCGCAAAAAAGGCAAAGGGCAAGGCTCGCTGTGACGATATAACCGTGATTGCTCTCAACATAAGCGGACGAGCGAGAAGAGAGCAAAAAATTTAAATGTCGAATTGACTGAGTTCCATAAGGCGGTTTTGCTTCAAAATAACATCTTTTTGCACAATAATGCGTTAATCCCTCGGACATGCGTCGGCATTATCCGAGGGGTTCGCCTTTTTCTGCCGTTTCCCTTATGAACACTCGACCCTCGTCTTTTTTTGTATTCACGCCGAATTTTAAAGCGCGGCGAAATCCCGCTTACGGCAAAACATACGCCGCAAAGTGCGACTTCTGTAACTTTTTTGTGAAATTGTAAGTAAAAAATCAAATATTTCATTGACATTTAAGTATTTTTACGGTAAATTATTAGGTGTATTTGACTATCCGGATAAAGATAGTCTCGTAACAGTCAGAAAGGGGATTAGAATTAATGGCTAAAAAAGAAAAAGTCACGTTAACTCCCGAAGAAATCGAAGCTAAAAAAGCTCGCAAAAAGGAAAAGAGAATTATATTCGGAAAAACCTTTGAAAGAGCGATAGTTTGGCTGCTTGCAGTGGTGCTTGTTTACAGCGTAACCTATATTTCGCTTAACAATAAGGGCGTCGCAGCGGTTTCGGCAACTCCCGCACAGAGCGGCTCGCAGAATGCCGGCGGCAGCGCGTCCAAATCCGATTGGGATACAAGCGCAAACGGCAGCGGTTCTTCGCAGTCGGGTTCTCAGAGCAGCACCTCGGGTGACAATGCCTCCGGAGGAAATGCGGCGGCAGCAACAGGCGTGGACGCAGCGGCAGCAGCCGAGGCTATAAACGCAGCTACCGCAAAGGCGGTTGCGGCAGGCTATCACTGGACGAGATCCGCTCAGTACACTCAGCCTATTGACGTCGGAAATGCAACAGGCGCTCTCAACAAGATCATTCAGGGTATCGACTCCGAGGCATCTCTTGACTCCGTTGTAGGCGGTTTCCTCGGTATAGGCGATAAGGAAATGGATATTGAAAAGGGCGGCAGCGCAGCCGAGCAGATTGAATATCACGGCGAAAACTATGCTCTTCAGGCAACCGCTCTTCAGGCAGGCGACCTCAAGAATCTTAAGGTTGACGGCAACACCTACACCTTTGAGATTGAAAACGCAAGCTCTCCGCAGCATGACAAGAGCACGGCTATGTCAAGGTTTACAAACGACTTCCTCACTCAGGATGAAATCTCCAGTGAGATCAAAGGCTTTATAAGCGCGGCAAGCGTAAACTCCGCTGCAATTGAGTATTCAAACATAAAGGCCACCGTTGTTATAGAGGACGGCGCTCTCAAGGAATTCAAATATTCCTATGACGGCAACGTAGCCGAGCTCAACATAAAGGTTGCCATAGTAAGCGTTAACGGCAAGGGTGCAATGCACGTAGATGCAGCTTACACAGGCTTCGCTTATTGATAAGAATTCGGTATTTACCGAATGATGAAAAATAAAATCACTTCTTTATAAATGAAAGGGAGAGAAATCAATGGCTAAAAAACAAAAGGTTGAACTTACCCCCGAAGAAAAGGCAGCTAAAAAGCTCAGACATTCAAACGGTTGGGTACGTTTCTGGGCAATAGTAGTGGCTCTTGCTCTTACGGCAGGCATTTACGGACTTGCAAGCAAAACCGCAAGCAAGGAGTCGGCAGCAACGGGTACGGCAACTGCTTCGGGCTCATCAACAGGCTCATCAAGCTCTTCGTCCGGCTCATCATCGGGTTCTTCATCGAGCTCTTCATCGGGCGCTTCCGCTTCTTCTTCGAGCGGCGCGTCGGCTTCTGCCGGTGACAGCAGCGGTGCGGCAGCGGCAGCTTCATCAGGCGTAGACGCAGCAGCGGCAGCCGAGGCTATAAATGCAGCTACCGCTAAGGCAGTTGCGGCAGGCTATCACTGGACAAGATCCGCTCAGTACACTCAGCCTGTTGACGTCGGTAGTGCTACAAGTGGTCTTAACACTCTCATCAAAGGTATTGACCCCGAGGCGTCTCTTGACTCCGTTGTAGGCGGATTCATCGGTATCGGCGACAAGGAAATGGATATCGAAAAGGGCGGCAGCGCAGCCGAGCAGATTGACTATCACGGCGAGAATTACGCTCTTCAGGCAACCGCTCTTCAGGCAAGCGACCTTAAAAACCTTAAGGTTGACGGAAACACCTACACCTTTGAGGTTGAAAACGCAACTTCACCTCAAACGGATAAATCGACCGCTATGTCAAGACTTACAAACGACATTCTCACTCAGAGCATGGTTGACAGCGAAATCAAGAATTTCATAAGCGCGGCAAAGATAAACTCCGCTGTAATTGAATACACCAACATTAAGGCCACCGTAGTTATCGAGGATGGCAACCTTAAGGAATTTAAGTATTCCTATGACGGCAACGTAGCTGAGCTCAATATCAAGGTAGCGTTCATCAGCGTTAACGGTAAGGGCGCAATGCACGTTGATGGTGCTTACACCAACTTCGTTTATTGATAAACGCACTCCCTTAACCGAATAAAAAACAAAGAGCTGTAAATTTAATTTACAGCTCTTTTTGTATGGCATCGGCCGAATTTTCAAACGGCAAACACATTTTGCTTTTACGGATTTACCACGTTTATCGGCTTGCCCGAAACAAACGCCTCGATGTTGCTTTTGAATATTCCCATAAGTCTCTCGCGCGTTTCAAATGCCGCCCACGCTATGTGCGGCGTGATAAAGCAGTTTTTCGCCGTGAGCAACGGATTGTCTTTTGCCGGCGGCTCGGTTGACAGCACGTCCACTCCCGCGCCTGCGATTTTTCCCGAATTCAGCGCGTCGGCAAGAGCGTTTTCATCAACAACCGGTCCGCGTGAGGTGTTTATGATAAACGCTGTTTTTTTGCACTTGCTCAGAAATTCGGCGTTTACGGTTTTTTCCGTCTCTTTTGTGAGAGGACAATGGAACGTAATAATGTCGGCGTTTTCCGCAAGATCATCGAGGTTCTTTGCCCATCTGAAATTCTTGCGCGCGCTCTGATCGGTAACGTGACCCGACAGTGCTATGATGTTCATTTTATAAGCCTCGGCTATGTCGGCTACGGCTCCGCCGATTTTTCCGAAGCCGACTATGCCTATCGTTTTGCCGGAAAGCTCGGTAAGCGGCTTTTTCCAAAAGCAAAAGTCGGGGCAATTTGACCATTCGCCGTTTTTTACCGCGTCCGAATGCAGGGCAACGCCTACGGCAAGCTCCGAAATAAATGCAAATACGAGCTGTGCCACGCCCATGGTGGAATAAGCCGGTATATTTGAAACCGGTATACCCTTTTCCTTGAGATACGCGCAGTCCACCACGTTGTAGCCCGTCGACAAAAGCGCGACGAATTTCACGTTTTGCATTTTGTCTATCTCGGCTCTTGTGAGCGGAGTTTTATTTGTTACGACTATGTCTGCGTCGTGTGTTCGTTCAACGATTTTTTCGCGCGGTGTGCGGTCGAAAATCTCGACCTCGCCGTATTTTTTCAGAAAATCCCAGCTCAAATCGCCCGGATTTGTCGTCTTGCCGTCAAGAATAACTGTCTTCATATAAAAAACCGCCTTTCGGTAAAGCTTTGCTTTTGAGCTAATTGTAACACAACCTCAAAGGAATTTACACCTAAAAGGCAAAAAATACTTCATATTTTCATATTTTGTTTGACCTTACCAATAATATGATATAAAATTATATATAATCTATTACTATGCCCTGCAATAATAATTTTTGGGTGGTACCGATTTGACCGACAGAGAACTTACGCGAAGAAAGCTCCTGAATATTTTAGCATGTGTGCTGCTGATTTTGGCAGTCGCACTTTTAGTGTTGACTTTTCTTATGCAGATAAACGATGTTTCGTCGGCATATGACGAAGTGCTCGAGCGTCTTGCGGAGTTTGAGGCGGCCGTTGCGTCAATTCCGAGCAAGTGGCTCGTGATTCTCGTGATTTTCCTTATATACATAGGCAAAGTGCTTATTCCACTGCCGATAACCGCGGTCTGTGTTATAGCCGGTATGGTATTCCCCACGCCGATAGCCGTGGCTGTGAATTTTGCCGGCATGACATTGCTTATGACGATAAAGTTTTATTGGGGCAAGCATCTCGGCGGCGGAACAATACACAAGATTCTCACAAGATACGATAATGTTCGCCGTATGATGGAATCGGGTAAAAGAAGCACCGATTGGATTTTGGTGCTTTTCAGGCTAGTGCCGTACTTCCCGATAAATTCCATAAGTCAGCTCTACGGGGCGCTTGAATACGACTATTGGAAGTTTATTTTGCTGTCACTTTTGGGATTCACGCCTAAAATTATTTCTTACAGCATGATAGGTCGTCACGTTTATAACCCGTTTTCACTCGCGTTTATGCTGCCGATTGTGATTATCTTCACCATCTCCGGTGTTTCCATACTCGCGGTCAATAAGTTTATAG